>Ga0233425_10000706_pt1 | contig 83153 bp, 80 predicted proteins | sample Watercolumn_Towu_2_FD_181712 | JGI IMG/M metagenome (GOLD analysis project Ga0233425, IMG submission 181712) | Freshwater microbial communities from Lake Towuti, South Sulawesi, Indonesia - Watercolumn_Towuti2014_140_MG | ecosystem: Environmental > Aquatic > Freshwater > Lake | place...
AGCGGATTCAAGGGAATATTTCGGCTCCCTTCGGGGGAGAGCGAATTAATCACACCGAGGTCCGTCGTGGGCGAACTCTGCCCCTTGGTCAGGGCGTAGACCCGGTTGTCCGAGACGAGGATGGTGAGGTCCAGCCTGCGGCGGATCGTGTGGAGGAAATGATTTCCCCCCTCGCCGTACATGCAGCCGTCCCCTGAATAAGCGACGACAGTCAGATCAGGACGGGCCAGCTTGATCCCCACGGCGAGCGGCAGCGACCGGCCGTGGAGGCCGTTGAAGTAGTTCACCTCCAGGTAATGGGGCATCTTGGCGGCCTGCCCGATCCCCGAGGTGAGGACAATCTTATTCACCGGCACGGGAAGTTCACGGAGCGCCTTTTCCAACGCATCGCGGATGGCGAAATTGCCGCAACCGGGACACCAGGCGGTCTCGACCTTTGTTTCCATCGTTTTTCTCCTTCACAACAGACCCTTCAACGCACGAACAAGTTCTTCCACGGTAAAGCAATCGCCGTCGTACTTCAGGATCGAGCGATCCACGGCCAATCCCAGCTCGCGCTTCAGAAGGCGGGCGAACTGTCCCCCGGCGTTGTTTTCGACACCGATCAGCCTCTTTTTTTCGAGCCCGTAAGGGGCGACCATCTCCGGCGTCAGCGGATAAACCTGACTGAAATGGAGGACGCCGGCCGGATAGCCTTCATCGGTGAGCTTTTCAGCGGCCTCCTTAACGATATGCTTCGTCGAACCCCAGCAGAGGATAAACACCGCTGCTTCCCGCGCTCCATAAAACGTGGGCGAAACCGCCTCTTTCTGCAGGAGAGCGATTTTATTCCGGCGCTTGTCCACCATGCGGGCCCGCAGACTCGGATCCTCCGCGATCTTCCCCTCTTCGTCGTGCTCGTCGGAGTCCGCCTTGACCAGGGCCGCAGAAAGCCCCGGAAAGGTCAGGGGGGAAACACCGTCCCCGGTGAGCGGGTATCTCTTGTAGGTCGAGCCGAACTCCCGGTATTCCCGGCCGTCAATCGCAAGCGGGACCTCCTCCTCGTGGATCTGGACCGAATCGGCAAAGTACTGATCGGTGAGGATGAAGACGGGAATCTGGTAGCGGTCGGCGAGCGCGAAACCCTTCGCGGTCAAGCCGAGCATCTCCCCGATCGAGCCGGGGGCGAAGATGATCCGCGGGAATTCACCATGGCCGGCGTTAAGGACGAAGTCGAGATCCGCCTGCTCGGTCCTTGTGGGAAGACCCGTGGCCGGGCCGGGCCGCTGGGAAACGGCGATGACGACCGGGGTTTCGGTCATGCCGGCCAGGGAAACCCCCTCCTGCATGAGCGCGAACCCGCCGCCCGACGTGGCCGCCATTGATCGGACGCCGGCATAGGAGGCCCCCAGGACCATGTTGATCGCCGCGATCTCGTCCTCTGCCTGCTCGAAATGAATGGGAAGCCCCGAAGCGGCTTTAGAGAAGTAATCCATGATCGAGGTGGCGGGCGTCATCGGATAGCCGGCCATGAACTGGCAACCGCCCAGAATGGCGCCGAGGGCCAGGGCCTGGTTGCCGTCGAATTTACGGTGCCCGCCGGCCGTCGCCGGAACGGGATGCGCGCCGCTCAGTTTCCACCGAGCGGCAAACTCGAACCCCTTTTTCAGATATTCCGTCTTCCCCGGTTCGGCCGCCCCTACCGCATTCTCGGGGCTTGTTCCGATGACGGCCAGGACGATCCCGACCAGGATCGAGTTGCTCGCGGCGATGTTTCCGAAGACCTCCTTCGCCTCCGCCCCGATCTCTTCGGTCATCGCCCGGGTGATATAGACCCCCCCCTCACGGAGGTTCGGCCTGTGCAGCCTCTCCGTCTCCCGGTCGAGGGCGATGACCATATCCCACTGCCCCCCGCGGAGCGCGTGGACGGGGTGAGCGGCGATACGGATCATATGAGTGTTATGACCGCCGCGGACCCGGGACATATAGTGTTTGGTGGCGAAAAAGCGGCAATTCAGCCGCGACAGGGTTTCGGTCAGCTCCAGCTCGACGGAGAAAGCCCCCTGCCCCGCCTCCCCGCCGATCACGATATTCGTTTCCATATCCCCTCCGTCAGCGTCGATTCCGTCTTCATAAGACCCATCAGGATTGCCCATAGGTATCGATGGGCGGTGTGGTGATCGCGACCCGCTTCTCCCTTTTCACTTCGACCGTAATGCTCAAACCCGGGACCGAATACCAGTCGCCGATCTTCCGCCCCCGGTCATCGACGATATCGAACCCATAGAGCGACGCGATCCGTTCAATCGATCCGGACTGCATGTTTATTACCAGTTCTTTCATTTCTTTGTCGGTCAACCCCCGCCTTTTCCATAAATCAGATTCGAGCGTCCAGGATTTGTCTATTCCGATCAGGGCGTTGGGATAGGCATCGGAACCGCTGCTGTAATAATTTTTATCCAGATCGACCCGGAAAGCAGCATAGGCCTCGGTTACTTCCCGGCTCGGGCGGAGTCCTCCAAAACGTCCGCTGGAAAATCTCCATAGGGCAAAAGCCAGTGTTGTTAGGCCGATGACACAGAAGGTGATCCATATCTTCATGGTCATGATGTCCCATCATAACGGATAATGCGGTTTGATTCAAACGACCGGGCGCACCGAAATATCCGACTACCGGGCGGGTTATCCCAATACGGAAAAGCTGCGGTCAACGGCCTATCCCCCCCTACCCACACGATTGCGGAGATTCTTGCAATGGGAGAAGATACCAAGGCCGCCGAGCACCTCCAGGAACGCCTCGGCCGCCCGGCTGAAGCGCCTTCCTTTCGGGTAGTAAAGGCCATAGTCAACGGTGAGGTTGAAATCCACAATCCTGAGGCGCTTCAGAAGACCGGCCTCGATTTCCCTGCAGGCCGCAGAGGTCGGGATGATCGTAACGCCATACCCCTCTTCCACAATCCGTTTCGCGGCCTCCATGTTTGCCAGCGACAGGGTCTGCCGGGGGAAGACATCGGCGGTGTTTTCCTGAAACCACTTCTTCACAATCGCCAGGGTTTGCGTCCCTTTCTCACGCCAGATAAACGGGATCCGGTCGAGTTCGGCAATCGAGACGGTCTTCCGGTGGGCAAGCGGATTGTGCGGCGAGCAGACAAACAGGAGTTCTTCCCTGTGGATAAAGGCGCTGCTGAGCGTCTTGTTCTTTTTGATCATGCCGGCTACCCCGAGATCCACCTCACGATCCAGGATCATGCGCTGAATCGCCTCGGAATTACCCATTTTGAGGTCGATTTCGATCCCCGGATACTGATGGTGATAGGCGCTGATGACGGCAGGCATGAAGTAGGTCCCGATCACCGCCGTCGCCCCCACGGCGATCCTTCCCTTCTCCAGCTTCCTGAGGCTGTCGAAGAGTGCCTCGATCTCCTCATGGAGATCGAAAAGTCGCTTTGCGTAAGCCAGCAGGACCTCCCCCTCCCCTGTCAGACGAACCGACTTCCCGGAACGGTCAAAGAGTCTGCCGCCGATTTCATCCTCCAGCGCTCGAATCTGCTGGCTGACCGCGGACTGGGTCAGAAAGAGCTCCCTTGCCGCCTTCGTGAAGCTTCCCGCAGCAGCCACCTTGTGAAAGGCCTTGATCTGATCCACGTTCATAAGAAAGCCTTATAGAAGCGATCGTGAAATATCGTTTGATCTTATAACAAAATCCACCTAAAGAACAGCTGAAAAGAAACGGCTCACCACGAAGAACAGGAGGGTGATCATGGGCAAGGAGATCGAAAGAAAATTTCTTGTGGCCGGCGAAGCATGGAAATCGCTGGCAAAAGGGACGGCCTACCGGCAGGGGTACCTCAACAGCGCCAAGGAAAGGACCGTTCGCATCAGGACCATTGCCGACAAGGCGTTTCTGACCATTAAGGGATTAACAGTGGGGGCGACTCGGACGGAGTATGAATACGAGATCCCGCTGGCCGATTGCATCGCCATGCTTGACTCTCTGGCCGAGAAGCCGCTCATCGAGAAGAACCGCTACAAGATTCCATTCTCGGGTCTCACCTGGGAGATCGACGAGTTCTTTGGTGACAACGCCGGGCTTGTCATTGCGGAGGTTGAACTTGGCAGCGAGGGACAGGGCTTCGAGAAACCGGAATGGATCGGCGAGGAGGTCACCGCCGACCCGCGTTATTTCAATTCCAATTTGATCAAACATCCTTACAAAGACTGGTGAGGGAGGGGTAATGACGAAGATCCATGATCAGAACAAAGTCACTTCCGCCGAGGAAGCTGCCAAGATCGTCCCCCGGGCCGAGTTTCGTGTCTTCGGACAGGGGATCATCGATATCGTGAGGCAGAAGATGTGGGATGTAGGGGCGATTCTGCAGAAGGCCCGTCGTATGCCGCCAGAAACCTATTTTCTGTCCTCCAAGACCAGTGACGCGAACGTGAAGGTGCGCGACGGCTTGCTCGACATCAAGACCAAGATCGGCGAAACCCCGGACGGTTACGAAATATTCCAGCCTCGGGGTAAGTTCCAGTTCCCTGTCAAGCGCGAGGAACTTACGGCCATCCTGAAGCATCTCATGGTGGAGATGACCTTGGAGCGGGAGTCATACAGCATCGAGGAATTCATTGCTATGGCATACCGCCATCCGGACCTTGTCCCTGTAACCGTAGAGAAAATGCGCTACGGGTTCACCGTCGGTGGTGTCATCTGCGAGTTCGCGCAGGTCTGGTTCAACGGAGCCCTGGTCGAATCCGCCTGTTGCGAGAGCGAGGATTACATTGCCATACGCCGGGCCGTCGAGGGACTGGGGATCGCCAACCTGCCCAACACCAACTATCTGAACGCGGCCAAACGGGTCGTCGGGATGGAGAAGGGATAGCCTCGCTTTGGGGCCGGGATGCAGATGGGCACCGTACGACCCCAGTGATTAACCTTACCAATCTCACAGGAGGAATTATGGCAAAAAGCGAAAAAATGGATGCCGGCATACAGGCGCCGTTCGATCCACTGGACATGAAGAATTACGCCCTGGAAAAGCTCCCCGAGATGAAAGCCGGACGGTTGCTCGAGGCATTCAAGGTCATAGGGGTGCCTCTGGCGTTGTTCGTTTTCCTCTTCTTCCATCTGAAATGGTGCGGTCCTATCGAGATTTTCGATCTGCAGACCAAGGTCAAGCCCGCGCAACTGATGTATTCGGCGCTTGGGCTTTTCATGGCCACGCTCATCCTCTGGATCAGCGAGGCCCTCCCCAATTACCTCACATCTCTGATCGCCATCGTGGGGGCGATCCTCATCGGCGTCATCAAGATGAGGCCCGCCTTCGCTTACATGGGCGAGCCGGTGATGATCCTGAACATCGGTAGCTTTATCATGGCCAGCGGCCTGGTGGCGACAGGCCTTGCCAAGCGTCTGTCGCTTTTCATGGTTTTGAAAATGGGGAGAAACCTTTCCCTGATCTTTCTGAGCTTCCTGTCTCTGAACGTCATCCTTGGGGCATTCATCAGCGCCACGTCGGCCAAGACAGCGATCCTGCTTCCTCTTTTCATGGTGATCGCCGCCATCTATGGCGCGACTGGGGGAGAAAAGCGAAACAACGTGGGCCGCAACATGGTCCTGCAGAACCTGCTGTTCAACAACGTCTCCGCCAGCGCCTTCATCACCGGTTCGGCGGCCAACCTGCTGGCCGCCCAGATGCTGGAAAAGGCGGGTGCCAGGGTTTCGTACGGCGACTGGATGTTCGCCCTTCTACCGCTGGCTGTGATCCAGTGTCTGGTCGCCTGGTGGACGGGAACCCGCTTCATACTGCCTATCTCCCGCGAGGATGCGGTGCCGCATATCGATGGGGGAATGCAGCGCTTGCGGGACGAGCTTGCGAAGCTCGGACCCTTCTCTGCGGCCGAGATCCGCGCAGCCATTATTTTTCTATCGGTTCTGGCGCTCTGGGCCACGGAAAGCCTCCACGGCGTCCGCGCCGAGGTGGTGGCGCTTGGGGGAGCGTGCGCGGTGCTGTTGCCTTCTTTCCTGCGCCTTCCGAAACTCGGCGTGATCAAATGGGACGACGCCGACATCCCCTGGCACATGCTGATCTTCAGCTGGGGGGCCTATGTCATCGGCGGTATGGTGGACATCACCAATATCGTCGGCCTGGGGGTCGACGCCGCCTTCAAGGCGTGGGGGGAGAACCATTCTAAGATCCTGGTGTTCCTGGTCCTGAGCGGGGTGTTCGGCATCACGACGCTGATCAGCGAGAGCAAGACGGCCCGTACGATCATCATGTTTCCGATCATGATTAGCGTCGCCAAAAAATTCGGGTGGGACCTCGCCGGGTTCTGCCTGCCCATGGCGTTCATGATCAACCAGGTCTATATCCTCTATTTTAACTCCAAGCCCGCCAACATCAGCTATCTGAGCAATCAGTACACGATGTGGGAGTCTTTCAAGTTCGGGATGACCCAAATGGTCATCATCTGGGTGCTGCTGGTTCCATGGACACATTATGTCATGCCGCTGATGGGATTCAACAGCCGGCTCTGGTAATGCCGAACGGAGAATTTGACATCTCGGCTCGGGACAGATATGGTTCATCCCATCTGCCGTATGCCAGCAAAAAAGCCGCGGCGGCTCACCGACGTTGCGGCAGATCATAAGATCAGCAGGCATTCAACAGAAAAAGCGTGAGAGGTGCGGTCACTGGAAGGTACAATATGGATCATTGCCGTTATCGTGGTTGGCCTGGCGCTTTTTTTCGATTTCTCCAACGGCTTCCATGATGCGGCAAACGTCGTGGCGACGATCATCGTGACGGGCGCCATGTCGCCGGCAAAGGCGTTAGCGATAGCTTCGATATGTGAATTCATCGGGCCTTTTCTCTTCGGTACGGCGGTTGCAAGAACCATCGGCAAGAACATTATCGATACCGCGGCATTTCATCAAGGCGTAATGGCCCTCACCGCCAGTCTGATTGTGGCGGCCCTGATCGGCGCCATCGCCTGGAATTTGATTACCTGGTGGTTCGGCCTTCCATCAAGTTCATCGCACGCCCTGATCGGAGGGCTCATCGGTCCGGTGCTCATAGCCTACGGTCCGGACAGGATCCTCTGGCAGGGTGTGACGTTCGTTGCCGCCTCGCTCATCCTTTCCCCGGTTATCGGTATGTTCTTTGGGTGGTTTTTCTACAAGCTCACGCGTTTCATTGCGGAGAAAGGCCAGGCAACCCCCAGCGCCAATCGGTTCTTCGATAAAATGCAGATCATCTCCTCCATCTGTCTGGCCCTGAGCCACGGTGCCAACGACGCCCAGAAGTCCATGGGGGTGATCACCATGAGTTTGGTGATCTTGGGGATTTTCCCCTCCTTCGAAATTCCCTTTTGGGTGGTCTTTGTCTGCGCCGGCGCCATCGCAGCCGGTTGCGCCACCGGCGGATGGCGGATCGTCAAGACAATGGGATCAAAAATCTGCCGGTTGCGGTCGGTGCACGCCTTCTGCTCGCAGACGGCCTCCGCCTCGGTCATCCTAATAGCGGCTTTTTGGGGAGGGCCGGTATCCACGACACATGTCGTCTCGTCGAGCATCATTGGAGCGGGGGCCGGACAGCGGGTCTCCTCGGTGCGTTGGGGTGTGGCAAAAGACATCATTGTCGCCTGGTTTATCACCATCCCGGCATCGGCTGTCGTCGCTGCCGCGGCATTTATCCTCATCCGGGCGCTGCATCCGTCTTTTTAAAAAAATGAAGGAGCGAACACATGGTATTCAGCATCAGAAAGAAGCTCTTCTCTAAAGAGAAAAACATTTTTTACGATCTCCTCCTGCGTCAATCCGCAAAGACCCTGGAGGGTCTTGAGGCGTTGGCCAACTATACGGACGATTGCAGCCCGGAGAATTGCAAGCGGGTCAAGAAGTGCGAGGTGGAGGCGGATGATCTGCGTCTGATGCTGATCTAGGCACTTGACAAGGCATTTGTGACACCGCTCGACAGAGAAGATATCTTTGATCTGTCCCGTGCGATCGATGACGTGATGGATTATGCCAATTCCACCGTTTATGAGATGGAGATTTACGAGGTCTGTGCGGACGGGCATGTCAGGGAAATGGTCAATATCCTGATCAGCGCCGGGCGCGAGCTCGACCATGCCATCAAGCTGCTCGAAGAGCAGCCGAAGATCGCCGTGATACACGCAGTCAAGGCCAAGGCTTACGAAAACACGATGGAGGGCGCATACCGCCTGGCACTGTCGCACCTGTTTTGAGGAAACGATACGGTGTTCATGCTGAAAATGAGGGAGATCTACCGGCATCTCAGCAACGCCGCCGACCGCGGAGATGAAGCAGCCAATATCATCTCGAGTATTGTGATGAAGCATTCATAGATCCCCAGCCGCCCCTTCGGAGGACCTGCGCTTGCGACGGATTCAGGCCCTTTCCTCTTCGCGCCGTGAACACATGCCGATGCCCGCGGTGAGACATCAGCCCGGAGAATGTGATGCGGTGAAACCATGACCGAATATTAAAAGACCTCTTGACTTTCGTCTCCGGTGTGCTACCAATCCGGCGTATCGTCCCTCGGCGGACCCCCCGGCAAAGGGGCTCCGGCGAAGCAAAAGAGAACCGGCAACATACGGCAAGCGGCTTTCCGGGGGCATTCGGGGCTCGCCCACCAGAGGACGGAGCTTTTCGGTAAGGAAGGGGCTGTGGGTATCGAACCGGCAGATCACGGAGGAACGCATGGCGGGAGAAAGTGAAAAAACAGCATTGGTAGTGAGCGCGCACTCGGCGGATTTCGTCTGGCGCGCGGGGGGTGCGATCGCCCTCTACTCGGGCCGAGGCTGGAGGGTAAAGATCGTTTGCCTCTCCTTCGGGGAACGAGGCGAGTCGGCCAAGCTTTGGAAAGAAACAGGGATGACCCTTGACCGGGTCAAGACACTGAGGCGGGAAGAGGCGCTGGCGGCCGCGTCCGTCCTGGGCGGGGAGATCGAATTTCTGGACTGCGGCGACTACCCGCTGAATGTGACGACCGCGAATATGGATCAACTTGTGGATCTCTATCGATCGCTGCGGCCGAGGTTCGTTCTAACCCATTCGCTCGAGGACCCCTATAATTTCGATCACCCGCTGGCGGCGAGGGTGGCGCAGGAGGCGCGGATCATAGCGCAGGCCCACGGGCACAAACCCGCGGTGCCGGTTCTCGGCGCACCGCCTGTCTTTCTTTTCGAGCCGCACCAGACCGAGCAGTGCAACTGGAAGCCCCAGGTCCTGCTTGATATCACACCCGTCTGGGAGAAGAAGCGGCAGGCCTTTGAAATCATGGCGGCCCAGGAGTATCTCTGGGAGTACTACACACGGGTGGGCTTGAATCGCGGGATACAGGCGGCGCGCAATTCGGAGAAGAAAGAGATCCGATACGCGGAGGCATACCAGCGCGTTTTTCCCGAAGTCACCGATACGCTCGGATGAACCGATCCATGAAGGTGTTCCCGTATGGTGATCCCCATACATCTGCTTTGTTCGGGAGGTCGTGATGAAACATTGGTGGCTGGTCTTGTGCATATGGCTGTGCGCCTTTGATGCATACGGGGCGATGGTCGAGGAAGTGGTTCAGATTCCGGTCGAAGTGACGGACATATCCTGGCGCGCGCATCGGCAAACGATCTCACTGACGATTTTTCGCGATGACGGACCCGGAAAATCGCCATTCCTGATACTCAATCACGGCCGCGCCGTCAACCAGAGCGGCAGAGAGAAACTGGGACGTGCAAGGTATTCGGCAAATTCCGCATATTTTGTAGCGAAGGGATTTGCCGTGTTTGTGCCGACCCGCATCGGCTACGGCGTAACCGGCGGCCCCGACGTCGAGAACACCGGCCCATGCGACCGGAAAAACTATATGCCGGGATACGAGGCTGCCGCAGCGCAAAGCATGACGGTGATCGAGTATGCAAAATCGATGCACTATGTAGACGGCAGCCGGGGCATCGTCTTGGGCCAGTCATTCGGCGGAATGACAGCGGTCGCGCTTGCGGCAAGGAACATAGGCGGTGTGCTGGGTGCTGTCAATTTCGCGGGCGGCGGCGGCGGCAACCCCGATACCCAACCCGGCAACCCCTGTTCGGAATACCAGCTCAAGGAATTGTTTGCGGACTACGGAAAGAAGGCGCGAACACCGATGCTGTGGCTCTACAGCCAAAACGACATGTACTTCGGCAGCGAGCATCCGCCCCGCTGGTTTGAGGCCTTTAAACAACAGGGCGGCGTGGGCCGGTACGTACAACTGCCCGCGCACGGAAAGGACGGCCATGGCAGCTTTACATCAAACCCGAGCGCCTGGAAGCCGCATGTGGAGGAATTCCTCAAATCCATAGGATTTTCCCTGCGCACAGAGTGATCCTGTCGGCGAGGATTGGGGTTTTTTTTACAGGTAAGGGGGATTGAGATGATCGGGAAAAAGGTTTACTGCCTCGCGGCCGTTTTCGTATTGCTCTTTGCGGTTGCCGTACCGGTCGCAGCGGAGGAAAAGATGATCGAACTGACCATCCCCGGGTGTAACGACTGAGGCCCCTATGCGAGGATAAGTTCTATCCTCAAGGGTGTCGACGGGGTCATCGGTTTCGGAAGGCCAGCGGAAAACACGGTCAGTATCACCTTCGACGATCAGAAGACGGATGAAAGGAAGATCGTCCAGGCACTCGAACTGGGCGGGGTGGCTCTCCCGGGAAACAAAACGCCGGTGCAGCCACCCCCTTTTTTCTATAAATAGGACGCGGGACCCTTCTTCTCCAGGATCTCGACGATCCTTCGTACGTCCTGAGACCGTCCCCGCCGGCAGATGAGAAGGGCGTCGTCCGTCTCGACGACGAGAAGGTCCTTCACACCCACGAGAGCTACAAGCTTTCCTGTACCGTGTATAAGCGAGTCGGCCGCATCGACGCCGATGAATTGCCCCCGGACGACGTTACCGCTTTCATCTTTTTTGGAGACCTCCCACAGGGCGTCCCAGCTTCCCAGATCGGACCAGCCGAAGTCCCCCGGGATGACCAGGACATCACTCGCCTTCTCCATCACGCCGTAATCGATGGAAACCGCCTTCTGCCCCGTATAGACCTCCTTCACCACCGCCTCTTCTCGCTCCGTGCCGAGCGCCTCGCGGATCTCCATCAGCCCCCTGTGGAGATCGGGAAGAAACCGCCCGATCGCGCCCATGATCGTCGAGGCCTTCCAGACAAACATCCCGCTGTTCCAGAGATCGCCCCGGCGTATGAATTCCACGGCCTGATCGTGGGAAGGTTTTTCCCGGATGGCACTGACGGCCGAAGTCCCCGCATCCCCTCGGTTCGGTAAGAGAACTCCCTTCTCGATGTAGCCGTACCCTGTATCGGGTCGTCCGTTCGTCTGGATGCCTATCGTGACGAGGAAATTACCCTGGACAGCCTCCTTAGCTGCCTCCTGGAGGACCTTTCGAAACGCCGTTTCATCGCCGATCCGGTGGTCGGAAGGGAGGACCAGCATGACCGCGTCCGGAACGCGTCTGAGGATGTGGAGCGCGGCGAGGCCGATGCAGGGGGCGGTGTTCCGTCCGACCGGCTCGATCAGGATATTCGCCCTGGGGATCTCGGGAAGCTGGCGGATCAGCTCCGCCGCATGGCTCTTTCCCGTGACAATCAAGGTCCGCTCGGCGGGGACCAGCGGCCTTATCCGGTCTACGGTCTCGCGGATCATCGTCCGTTCGCTCGAAATGTCGAGGAGATGTTTGGGGGTCTTCTCCCGACTCTTGGGCCAGAACCGAGCCCCCTTCCCTCCGGCCATGACGACGGCAAACATAGCGACCCTCCTTGTTCCGTGGTGTGAACGGCAATTACACTAACAGAAGGTAGCCGGATTATCAACCGCAGCAACTCCGCATAATGAGGCATAAGAACCGCTCCCGGATGAGATAACGGTCTTTTTCGTGTTCTTATAAATAATCTTTATCTAAGCCAGTCTTCTATGATTCAAAGGTTACATCTTACGGACAACAGGAATAGTTGGTTTATGCCTTGACATCGCCGATGCCCCTTTCTATATTTAGCCACAATGGCAAAAGAACAGCGCATATATATACGGAACGATGATTCTTCTATATCGGGGCGGTCCGTCAGCCATTGCGCAACTCGCCAAGAGACTGGTATGATGTCCGCGGAGCAACACCTGACAGAGAAATTGAGGCGCCTGTTAAAGGATGCCAGGATCGTGGCGACACAGATGCCGCTCACCCCGGAAATCCGACTTTATCTGCTGAGTGGCGACTACCCGCAGGAAGCCTTGACCGATGCGGAAAGACGCGCACTCATGGACGAAGCGCCGTTCTGGGCCTTTTGCTGGTCAAGCGGCCAGGTGCTGGCCAAGTGGATCCGAGACTTCCGGCAGAACTTCCCTGGGAAAAGGATTTTGGATTTAGGTTCCGGTTCCGGGATCGCGGCGATCGCCGCCGCGTTGTCGGGCGCCAGTGAGGTTATCGCCGTGGACATGGATCCCCTTTCCCGCGAAGCGGTTCTTGCTAATGCCGAACTCAACGGCGTCGCCGTTGCCGTTGCCGGGAGCCTGGATTCGGTGAAAGGGAATTTCGATATCATTCTGGCAGCAGACATCCTCTATGACGGAGACAATTTCCGCCTTCTTCATCTGTTCACCGACCGCGCGAAAAGCGTGGTAGTGGCCGATTCAAGGGTCAAGGAACTGCCTCCGCCTTACGCAAAGATCGGACACGGGACGGCCGTCACCTGTCCTGACCTGGACGAACCGAAAGAATACAGCCACGTCGGCATCTTTACTTCAACCGTGTGAACTTGCGGAAATCTGGTTGTGAAGCGATTTTCATATGACGTTTCCCGCCCATACGGTGGGGCTTCCCGGTAAGGAAGGGTTCCTTTCAACATTTTTTCTGTCATATTTTTTCTGTCACATTTCTTCTTGACAACCGACGGGGACTGTGTTTTTATACGCCCCACTTTCCAAGGAGCGTGGGCCGTGGGCCGAAATGCGATGACAGCAAAAGGGTATTGCGCCAACTGGTTTTGGTTTTATTACTTTTTTGCACAGGTCTGCCCACTGCTTAGGAGGACATGAGGAAGAACAAATAACCTGATCGACTAAGCCATGGACAGGCCGAAAGGACGCTGCCCATGGCTTTTTTGTTTCTCCATGGCCGTGGTGGCAGCGCCGAGATCACCACGGCCATTTTTTTCGAGGTGAAACATGATTATTCTGATGAAAAAAAATGTCACACAGGAGCAGATCGACCATGTGCTCGAATGGATCACGTCGGTGGGCTACAAGCCACACATTTCCCAGGGCGTGGAAAGGACGATCATCGGCGCCGTCGGCGACGACCGGGGCAGGGTTCATCTGAAAGCGGCGGCCTTCCTTCCCGGGGTGGATAAGTGCGTCCCGATCCTGAAACCCTATAAGCTTGCCGGCCGCGAGTTCAGAGAGGAAAATACGATCATCCGGATCGGTGATACACAGATCGGCGGGGGCGAATTCGTTGTCATCGCAGGGCCCTGCTCGGTCGAGAGCGAAGAGCAGCTTGTGGAGTCCGGCTACATCGCCAAAAAGGCGGGGGCGAAGATCCTCCGGGGCGGCGCCTTCAAACCCAGGACATCGCCTTACAGCTTCCAGGGGATGGAGGAGGAGGGACTCAAACTCCTCAAGAAGGTCGGCGAAAAAGTCGGGATGCCGGTCGTCACCGAAGTGATGAATACGGCCGACGTTAACCTGGTTGAAGAGTATAGCGATATCCTCCAGATCGGAGCGCGGAACGTCCAGAATTTCGCCCTCCTGAAGCAGGTCGGCCACTGCAGGAAGCCCATCCTCCTCAAGCGGGGGATGATGACGACCATCGAGGAGCTGCTCATGTCGGCGGAATACATCCTCTCCGGGGGCAACGAGCAGGTCATCCTGTGCGAACGGGGCATCCGCACGTTTGAGACAACGACGCGCAATACCCTCGACATCAGCGCGGTGCCCGTACTGAAGGAGCTGACCCATCTACCGGTGATCATCGATCCGAGCCACGCCTCCGGTCGTGCCAGATACGTCATCCCCCTCACCCGGGCAGCCGTGGCCGTAGGGGCGGATGGCGCCATCATCGAGATCCATCCGGACCCTGAAAAGGCCCTGGTGGACGGGCCCCAGTCGCTCCGGCCGGAGGAGTTCTACCGGCTCATGGATGAAGTGGCCCTGCTGACGGAGACGATGCGCAGCGGCATTGGGAGGCTTTGATGAATAAGCTGAAAGTGAACCTCGATAGGAAGCTCGGAAACTCATACGAAATCCACATCGGAGACAAGATCATCGACCGGATGGGGCTGATTCTGGCAAGAAATAACTGGACCGAGAGGGCGGTCATCATCACGGATACCCGTATCGACGCCCTTTACGGGGAGAGGGTCGAAGCCGCCCTGAAGAAGTCCGAACTTCGCGTCGACCGGATCGCCGTGCCCCCCGGCGAAGCCGCAAAGGAGATGCGGACGGTCCTATCCGTCGTGGAGAGGCTGATCGCCCTCGGCGCGGACCGATCCACCGCACTGATCGCTTTGGGCGGCGGCGTCATCGGCGATCTCACAGGTTTTACCGCTTCGATCTTCATGCGGGGAATCCCGGTCATCCAGATCCCGACGACCCTCCTCGCCCAGGTGGACAGCGGTATCGGGGGGAAGACGGGAGTGGACACCGACGCGGGCAAGAACATCCTGGGAACATTCCACCAGCCCAAGGGGGTCTTCATCGACCTCGCCTTTCTGGAGACGCTCCCCGACGAGCAGTTCCGCAGCGGACTTGCCGAGGCGATCAAATACGGGATCATCGAGACCCCGGAACTCCTGGATGATATCGAGGCGGCAGCGGCGGCGGGTGGCCTGCGGGAATCCGCGTTTCTCGAGAAGATCATCACGTCCGCCTGCCGGATCAAGAAAGGGCTTGTCGAGCTCGACGAATGGGATCGGGGAGTCAGGCGGATTCTGAACTTCGGACATACCGTCGGCCATGCGGTCGAGGCGGCGTCCGCCTACTCGCTCATGCACGGTGAAGCCGTGGCGATCGGTATGGTGGCGGCAGCGCTTTTCTCCGAGCAGCTCCATTACCTGCCTGCGGACGACCGGCGGCGGATCGTATCGGTCATCCGGGCGGTCGGTCTCCCCGACCGGATTCCCCAAAATCTGGATTTGGAAGAGATCGCCGCGCGTATCACACGGGATAAGAAGAAAAAGGGTGAGACCGTCCATTTTGTCCTGCTCAAGAAATTGGGCGTTCCCATCGTGAATGGAGGGATACCGGAGACGATGCTGAAGAAAACACTGGAAGGATTGCACACATGAGCGAAGATATCTTGCAGGAGTTCAGAGAAAAGATTGAGCAAACGGACCGTGAGATCGTCCGCCTGCTCAACGAGCGGGCCGCCGTCTCCGTCGAGATCGGCAGGACCAAGCGGGCTACAGGTCGGGAGGTTTACGATCCTTCCCGCGAGGCCAAGGTCTACCGCCATCTGGAGACACTCAACGACGGGATCCTTTCACAGGCGGCTCTCCGGGGGATCTTCCGGGAGATCCTCTCGGCCTCCCGCTTTCTCCAGACACCGACCACCGTCGCCTTTCTGGGACCTGAGGCCTCCTTCTCCCACCAAGCGGCCCTGTCCCACTTCGGGGGAGGGATCGCCGCGATACCCACCGCCACGATTCCGGAGGTTTTCGACGAGGTGGAAAGAGGGAGGGAGCAATGGGGGATCGTCCCAGTCGAAAACTCGGCCGAAGGCGCGGTCAAGCCGACTCTGGACCGTCTCATCTCGACCCCGCTCGCGATCCGGGCGGAGGTGTTCCTCCGGGTGCGGCATTGCCTCGTGGCGAGCTGCGACGACCCGGACGCGATCCGTAAGGTATACTCCCACCCCCAGGCCCTCGCCCAGTGTCAAGTGTGGCTCCGGACCCACCTCCCCGGGGTTTCGCTCGTCGAAGTGGACAGCACGGCAGGGGCGGCTCGCCGGGTCAGGGATGATAAACGGGCGGCCGCCGTTGCGGGTTTTCTGGCCGCAGAAACCTACGGTCTGAAGCTCCTGGCGGAGGGAATCGAGGACAATCCCGCCAACACAACCCGGTTTCTTGTGATCGGATCGAGGGCGGAAAAGGCCGGTGGAGCGAGCACCGGGCACGACAAGACCTCGATACTCTTCGGTACGCCCCATGTTCCGGGAGCCCTGCAACGGGCGCTGACCCCCTTCGCCGAGGCCGGGATCAACCTGATGCGCATCGAATCCTTCCCGATGCGGGACCGGATATGGGAATATCTCTTTTTTGCGGACTTTGCCGGGCATACCGCCGATCCGAAGGCACAGGAATGCCTCGCCGAGCTGAAAGACAGAACGGCCTTCCTCAAGGTCCTGGGGTCCTATCCCCGGGGCGAGGAGCTCGCATGATCTGCATACCCATCGCCGCCGCGACAACCGATGCGGCCATTTTAAGAATGGAGCGCGCCGCGCCTTTGGCGGACCTTGTCGAACTTCGGATCGACAGGATTCCGGGCGCCGATCTCGAACGGCTCTTGGCCGCGCGGCGCTGCCCGGTAATCGTCACGAACCGAAACCGGGGAGAAGGGGGGGGATTCGCCGGAAGCGAGGCGGATCGGGTCGAGCGGCTTAAGGAAGCAGTTCGCCGGGGCGCCGATTACGTGGATATCGAAACCGCCACCGACCCGACCCTGAAGGCCGGGCTTTGGAAAACGATGCTCGGAACCCCCGCGAAATCGATCGTTTCCTGGCACGATTTTTCCGGGACGCCCCCCTCCGAATTCCTGAAGGCAAAATTCGAGGCGTGCATGACGGATCGCCCCGCGATCGTCAAGATCGTCACCCACGCGGAGGAACCCTCCGATTGCCTGAGGGTGCTGGAGCTCATCCCGTATGCCCGGCAGAGGGGTCAGGCGATCATCGCCTTCTGCATGGGCAGGCGGGGTATGATCAGCCGGATCACGGCACCTCGGCTCGGCTCCGTTATCATTTACGCCTCGCTGGAGGCGGAAGAAGCGTCGGCACCCGGCCAGCTAACGATCCGGCAGATGCGGGAGATCGACCGGCTCCTCGAGGGAGGATCACGCGAGGTCAGCAATGAATGACGGCTATGTAAAAAGCCCGGGTACTCCGCTGCGCTTCGCCCTCTTCGGCGATCCCGTCGACCAGAGCCTCTCGCCGCTCATGCACGGCGCTGCCTTCGCAATGATGGGACTCGCGGCTTCCTACACCGCTAATCGGGTGAAGGACGCGGCCGATATCATCCGGCAGATGCAGGAGGGCGGCATCCAAGGGGCAAGCATTACCATCCCCTTCAAGGAGTCGGTCATGGAGCGCCTCGATGCAGTGGATGCAAGCGCCGCCGCAATCGGGGCGGCCAACACGATAAGGAACAGCGACGGGAGGCTGGTGGGGTACAACACGGATGGTCTCGGGCTGGCGCGGGATCTGGAAGACTGGATCGGGATACGGGGTAGGACCTTCGTCATCCTTGGCGCCGGCGGGGCCGCCCGGGCGGCCGTCTGCACGATTATTCGCAGGGGAGGGGCAGTTGTCGTCGTCAACCGGACCCCGGAGAAAGCCCAGGCGCTGGCCGGAAATTATGGCTGCCGCTGGGCCCTTCCCGCGGAGTTCGGCAGCCTGGAGGCGGACTGCCTGATCAACGCGACACCGGTGGGGATGTTTCCGGATAGGGTTCGGTTGCCGGTGGAGAAAAAGTTCCTTGCCCGCTTTCCGCACGTGATGGACATGGTCTACAACCCGGTCAAAACGCGGCTCCTCGGCGAGGCCGAGACGGCGGGATGCGCGGTCCGCTCCGGGGTCGGAATGTTTGTCCACCAGGGGGCGGAGCAAATCCGTATCTGGACCGGGAAGGAGCCGCCGCGGGAACGGATGCGGCAGGTTGTCATGGAGAGGCTGGTGAGCAATGGCGGAGATTAAGCCGCTCAAACACCTGAGTGCAACGGTCAGGATCCCCGGATCGAAGAGCTATACGCAGCGGGCGATGGTGATCGCCGCCCTCGCAGAAGGGGAATCGCTCCTCCGGAATACCCTGCTGTCAGAAGATACCCGGTTGCTCGCAGCCGCGCTCGGCGATCTGGGCGCCCACATCCGGAGCCGGGGCGCAAGCATGGCGATCCGCGGGAACGGCGGAAGAGTTGCCCGTCCGTTGCGGGAGATCGATCTGGGAAACAACGGGACCGCGATCCGCCTGCTCGCGGGAGTTGCCGCCCTCGGCGAGGGGCCGGCGGTCCTGACCGGAGGCCCCCGTCTGCGGGAGAGGCCGATGAAACCCCTTCTCGAAGCCCTTGCAACCCTCGGAGCGGACATCCGCGCGGATAAGGGCTATCCCCCGGTGTCCATCCGGGGCGGCCGTCTCAAGGGCGGAGAGGTGGTCCTCAGGGACATCGAAAGCAGCCAGTACGTTTCAGCGATTCTGATCTCAGCCCCCTTCGCCGACAAAGACACGGTCGTTATCCTCGAAGGACGCATCCCTTCCCTCCCTTATATCACGCTCACCGTGGAGACGATGGGGGCCTTCGGCGTCGCTGTCGACGCGGACGGGGCCGACCGCTTCGCGGTAAGGAGCGGGCAGCGCTACCGGGGGCGTGAATACCGGATCGAAGGGGATCTCTCCAGCGCCTCCTATTTTTTCCTTGCCGCCGTCCTCACGAAGGGGCGGGTCCGTGTGGAGGGCATCAACCCGCGGACGATCCAGGGTGACATTGGTTTTTTGGCGCTCTTGGAGCGCCTCGGCTCCCGGGTCCTCAGGGGTGAGAATCATGTCGAGATCCAGGGCGCCGATCTGCCGGATGGGGAAATGACCTTCGATCTGGGTTCGATGCCCGACATGGTGCCGACACTGGCGGTGCTCTCGGCTTTGCGCCCCGGACGGAGTATCATCCGGAACGTCGCGCATCTGCGTTTCAAGGAGAGCGATCGCCTGGCCGCCCTGGTGAACGAACTCAGGAAGACCGGAATCGCCGCCGAGGAGATCCCCGATGGAATCGCCATTACAGGGGGGGCTCCCCGCGGCGCCGCGATTGAGACCTACGGCGACCACCGGATCGCCATGGGTTTCGCCGTCCTGGGACTCGCCGTCCCGGGCATGGTGATCGAAGGGGCACAGTCCGTCGCAAAATCCTTCCCCGGTTTCTGGGAAGCCCTGGAGGGACTGTCATGAACATCATCCTCATGGGGTACCGCTGCACCGGCAAGACATCCGCCGGCCTCGGCCTCGCGGAGCGCATGGGGCTGCCCTTTTACGATACCGATGCGCTGGTCGAGCACATGACGCAGCGCACCGTCGCGCAAATCATCGCCGCGCAAGGATGGCAGGCCTTCCGCGATGCGGAGAGCGAAGTTATCCGCCGGCTCTCCGGAACCGATCGCAGCGTCATCGCCCTGGGGGGCGGCGCCGTCCTCGATGCAGGGAACGTCGAATGCCTGAAGCGGGGCGGATTGTTCGTATGGCTCTTCGCCGCACCGGAGACAATCGCCGCACGGATGGAGCGGGACGCGGCCGGCGGCGCCGAACGGCCTTCCTTGACCGGCAAAGGCAGCGTCGATGAGACAGAGGGCCTGATGGCGCAGCGGGAGCCCCTTTACCGGCGTTTTGCGGATCTGGCGGTCGACACCACCGGGATCGAGACCCACCGCGTCGTGGAGACGATCCTGAGCGGCCTGCGGGAACGACTCCCGGAGGAGGAGCGGACCGTGGGCGTCCCCCAGAGAAATCGGGAAGCAGTCTAAATTAGGAGAACGAGCTATGTCGGGTAACACGATCGGTGTCCTGTTCAGGGTCACCACATGGGGGGAGTCCCACGGTCCGGCGACCGGGGCGATCATCGACGGCTGTCCGCCAAGGATCGACCTGTCCGAGGCGGATATCCAGACGGAGCTCGACCGGCGCAGACCCGGATCCCTGTCGTCGGCAAGCACCCGTAGTGAGACGGACCGGGTCGAGATCCTTTCCGGCGTCTTTGAGGGGAAAACCACCGGGACCCCGATATCGCTCATGATCCGCAACCGCGATGCCGAGGGTAAGGCCTACGACGGCCTCCGGGACCTATACCGCCCGGGACACGGGGATTTCACTTACCAGGCAAAATACGGGATCCGCAATCATCGCGGCGGCGGGCGCGCCTCCGGCCGGGAGACCGCGGCAAGGGTGGCTGCCGGAGCCATAGCCCGCAGAGTGATCGCTCATGCAGGGATGACGGTTACGGCCTGGACGAGGGAACTGGGCGGGATCGTCGCTCGGCCTCTCGCCTCGGCCGCGGTGGAGACGAGCCCCCTGCGCTGCCCCGATCCGGAAGCGGAAAAGAACATGGTGAAGCGGCTGGAAGCGGCACGCACCGCCGGAGATACGCTCGGCGGGATCGTCGAGATCGTCGTCCGGGGTTGCCCGCCGGGTCTCGGCGCCCCGGTCTTCGGCAGGATCGATGCGGATTTTGCCGCCGCGCTCATGGGGATCGGGACCGTCAAAGGGGTGGAGATCGGCGCGGGTTTTGCTGCAGCGCGGATGACCGGCTCTGAATGCAACGACCCCATCGGCCCGGAGGGTTTCCGGACCAACCACGCAGGAGGAATCTTGGCGGGGATCACCAGCGGCGCCGAGATCGTGATCCGGGTTGCCTGCAAGCCGATCCCCTCGATTGCCCAACCCCAGCAGACCATCGATGTGCAGGGCCGTCCCGCGGTTGTGACGGTAGGCGGCCGGCACGATGTATCGGTTATCCCCAGGATCATCCCGGTCTGCGAGGCGATGGTCGCGATCGTCCTTGCGGATCATTTGCTGCGTCAGAGGGCGATCGCACGATGACAGCATCGGAAAAAGCCCCATATGCGGCGTTGCGCTTCATTATGAGGAGCAAGCGATGAATGACTTTGAGATCGGCATTATCGGCGGTACAGGCGGAATCGGCAGATGGTTCGCCTCGTTCTTACGCGGCGAGGGTTATCCCGTTCATGCAGTGGGGAGGAACGAAGGGATGCCCCTCCCGGAGCTTGCCTCCCGCTGCCGGGTGGTTATCGTTTCCGTCCCCATCGCGGCAACCTCGACGATCATCCGGAGCGTGGGACCGCATCTCCCCCCCGACTCGCTTCTGATGGACTTCACTTCGCTGAAGGAAGGACCCGTCCGGGAAATGCTCAAAGCCACGACCGCCGAGGTCGTCGGCTGCCATCCCCTTTTGGGTCCGGACTGCCCCTCCCTCGCGGGTCAGAACGTCATCCTGTGCCCGGGGCGGGGGGAGCGATGGCTCAAGCGGATCGAAGGGATCTTCACGAAGGGTGGCGCCCGCGTCACAGTGACGACGCCGGCGGAACACGACGAGATGATGGCCTTTGTCCAGGGATTGACCCACCTGGATACGATCCTGATGGGGTTGACGCTGGGGCAATCCGATATCGAGGAATCGATGCTCGACGCCTTCTCCACCCCCATCTTCCGAACGAAGCGGGCAATCCTGAAAAAGATCTTCGGTTCCAGTCCCGGGCTCTATGCCGGGCTCCTCGCGGGAAACCCGAATATGCCAAGAATCCTTAAGATGTATGAAAAGAATCTTCAAACCCTTAAACCGCTGATCCTGAGCGGAGATTCCCCCGGCCTGGCAACCCTCATGAAGAAGGCCGATTCGAACGACTAAATCGACCGGTTCCACATCTGCATGCCCTCGAGTGTCAACATAACGAAGTTCTCCGCCTACAGGGCAGCGTTTCCAGATTCAGGCGGATATGGGATTGGGAAAATATCCTTGCGGAAGTCCGGTTTAAAGAATATAGGTAAACGGGCGCGACTGCAAGGCTCAGGATAGGGATAAAATGCGATCCAGCAAGAATCCACGGACATACTTTTTGGGTTTCCTCATCATCGCCATCCTCCACGGCTGCGGCAAAGAAGAAAATGCCGGCAACGAGACCTCCATAGTTCCCGCTGGCGCGATCTGGCTGAAGCAAACCATCCGAAGAGATGCCCCGCCCGACGGCTATGGAGCGATTATCATATGGGCACAGACTGCCACCTTGAAAGAGGGTCAACCCAAATCCGTTAGGGCCTTTGTGATAGTGGACTACTGGAGGGTCATCGAGGAAGTAAACTCCGTCAAAAATGTCATCTACGAGGAGCATTATGACTACATTGAGAGAAAAGAGTTCAGCACCGATGAGGCCGGTCTCTATGTGAGGTATCCCAAATGGTTTGATCCGGCGTCCCTTGATTACCATACCCAGGCTTTCAATATGTACGCGCAGAACGGTCTCCTTTCGATCGATACAAGTCAAACCCCGGACAATATCGTTCACTGGTGGCTGCAGAAGCGACAGCTCATCAGGGTCGGCGCCAGATATTCCGTGGAAATACGGCTCAAGGTTGAAGGGCAATGCTCCGTCCAACTCGGCGCGGATTACTGGCGGAGCCTTACGGCGCCTGCCATTCCCAACCCCGGCAATACCTGTCAAACGGCTAATAATTGTGAGGCATGGATCTCGGATTGGATCGGCGATACGAAAGGGGTTTTTGTTACCGTGACGGCGCCCCTTCGCTAAAGCGATCCAGCGGCGAGGATTAAATGATTGATCATCTCGTCAGCGGCTTCATCCCGCTCGCACATTGGAACAATATCCTGGCTATAGTCGGAGGATCTATCGTCGGCTATCTGGTAGGGGCTCTGCCCGGATTGAGCGCCACGATGGGGATCGCCCTGTGCTTGCCCTTTACTTTTTACCTGTCTCCCTTGGCCAGTCTGCTTTTTCTCACCTCCCTCTACGGCGCCGCGGAATACGGCGGGTCCATCACCGCGGTCACCTTGAATATTCCGGGCGAAACCGCGGCGACGCCGACGACTTTTGACGGCTACCCCTTGACTAAAAAAGGATTCCCGGCGAAGGCCCTGGGGATGTCGATCGTCGCTTCATTTTACGCCGGCATCGTGAGCACAATCGCCTTGATTCTAACCGCCGTTCCGCTCGCCGGTATGGCCCTGAGCTTCGGACCTCCCGAATATTTCGCGCTCGGCCTTTTTGGCTTGACCGCCGTGGCCGCCCTGGCGGGGAAATCCTGGGTAAAGGGGTGTATCGGGATCCTGTTCGGGCTTCTGATCAACACCATCGGTATCGATGATATCAGCGGGACCAGCCGCTATATCTTTATCAACGCCCTATACGAAGGCCTCCCCCTGGTCCCGCTCCTGATCGGACTGTTCGCCATATCTGAAGTCTTGATGACCATGGAAGAATCAACGCAGACCATGGTCGTCACCAAAATTTCCGGTTCTTTGCCCACCCTGAAGGAATATCTGCGTTGCCACACCGCCATGGTCAGGGGGACACTGATCGGCTATTTCATCGGCATCATTCCCGGGGCCGGCAAGGCAGTGGCCTCTTTTATCGCCTACAACGAGGAGAAGCGGGCATCCAGGCATCCGGAGCTCTTCGGCACGGGGGTCCTGGAAGGGGTCGCCGCCCCCGAAGCAGCCAACAACTCCGTGGTGAGCGGGGCCCTCGTTCCCTTGTTGACATTGGGCATACCAGGTTCGGCGGCCGCCGCCGTACTGATCGGCGCCTTCACGATCCAGGGTTTGCAGCCCGGGCCGCTGCTGTTTGTCAAGCAGCCGGAGCTGGTCTACGGACTGTTTGCGGGTCTGCTGGCCGGCAACGTGGTGATGCTGGCCATGGGTCTTCTGGGAACGCAGCTTTGGGCAAAGGTCCTGCTCGTGCCGAAGAATATCCTGACCCCGATCGTGCTGACCATCACCCTTTTTGCCTGTTATGCGGAATCCAACTCGCTATTTTCCATATGGCTGGCACTGGGTTTCGGGCTACTGGGGTACATCATGCGAAAGTTCGAATTTCCTGTCGCCCCTATCGTCCTGGCGATGGTTTTGGGAAAGATGATCGAAACCTCTTTCCGTAAGTCCCTCATTCTCTCGGAGGGAAGCGCATCCATATTTTTCGAAAGACCCGTGACCATTGCCCTGTTCGTGATCGCGATGGTATCCATCGCTTTCCAGATCTATCGGGCGAAAAAGAAGGCAGCAGATCGAGGGTAGGCGGTGAGGATAGTTCAGCAGAAACGGGCTTATCATAAACTCGGCAGATGGGGAAAGGAGGAGAGATGATATGAATTTCATCAAGAGGTTCGGAAGGCTTTTTATTCCTGGTGCACTGCTCACGGTTCTGTTTTCGGGATATTCGCTGGGTTCTGCCCCCGCGCAGGCGGCCGAAGCAATTAAGTTTCCAATCAAGCCGATCACCATTCTCAATTCATCGCCCGCCGGCTCGCCGGCCGATGTGATGGCCAGGCAGATCGTCCAGCACGCGAAGAAATATCTGAATCAGCCCATGGTGGTCGTCAACAAAACGGGGGGCAGCGGCGGGGTCATGTTTGCATCCCTGATGGCCGATCAGGCTGACGGTTATACCATCTCCACGATCACCAGCGCCCTCATCACCGCCCTGCACGGCGATCTGAAAAAAGATTTTTCGATCGATCAATTCGAGTTTCTCGCCCATGTCCAGAAGGAACCTTTTTGCATCGCGGTGAAAAGCGAGAGCCCCTTTAAAACCTTGAAAGAGATGATCGACCATGCCAAAAAGAACCCCCGTTTGAAGATCGGCGGCCAGGCGACTTACTCCGCGCTGCACCTGCTGGCCTTGGCGCTGGCCGAGGAATCCGGCATGCCCATCTCCTACGTTCCCTACGGCGGCGGGTCGGAAATCCTGACAAGCCTGTTGGGCAATCATGTCCCCGTCGTCGTTACATCGCCGACGACCATGAATCAGTACGTCGAGGCCGGTCAAGTGAGGATTCTGGTCACCAGCGGCGAGAAGCGTCTCCCCCAGTGGAAAAACGTCCCCACGCTCAAAGAACTCGGTTATAATATCGTCATCACGCAGTACCGCGGTTTCGCCGCCAAGAAGGGACTCCCTCCCGATGTGCGGGCGATCCTGGTCGACACCATCAAAAAGGCCATGGCCGAACCCGGCTTCAAGGAATACCTGGCGAAGAATTCCCAGTTTGCCGAATTTATGGGGCCGGAGGAATTCACCGCCGCGGTTCGCGCGGACTATGAGTATATGGGCAAACTGCTCCAGAAGGTGGTAAAGAAATAGAGGAAAGTGGCGTGCTGACAACAGCCGAGATATTGATCGCTGCCGGAATGGCCTTGCTGTCGGCCCTCTTTTATATCCTTGGAAACTTCACGCAAAGCGTGAATCCCGACGATCCCGGGCCGGGATTTTACCCTCGCACGCTCTCCGCACTCCTGTTCATCGTTGCCCTGGCTCAGATCGTTTTGTCCTGGCGGAAGAAGAGACAATCGCACAAGGCGGGAGAAGCGGTCGCGGAAAAGAACGGTTTTTCATACCCAGTGTTTTTCGGAACCGTGTTGCTGAGTGTCCTCTATGGATTGGTTTTCGATAAGGTAAGCTATCTGGTCACCACGACCGCTTTCCTTTTGGCCATGATGTTATTGGGGGGTGTCCGTAAATGGCGTGTCCTGCTGGGCGTCGCCGTGAGTTATTCCGTGACAACCTATTATCTGTTCGGCCATGTGTTGATGGTCCAATTGAAGTAATCACATAAGGAGGTGCATGATGGGTAAGAGCCGGTTCACGCGTCGTACTTTTATCAAAGGGGCTGGACTCGCGGCCGTTGCCGCGGCCGGAAGCATTTACATTCCCGGAAGGAGCGCGCAGGCCGCTCCCGTTGAACTCAAGGTGCCGCATTCCTCCGGCACCGAGGCACCGAAACTCAAGGCGCCGGCGAATTCGTGCGATTGTCACCTTCACCTCTATGATCCGCGCTTTCCTCCTCCCGGACCCACCGCGCGGCTTATGACCGGTGCGGGGGTGGAGGAATACCGGCTTCTCCAGAAGCGGATCGGCACGACGCGGGCCGTGATCGTGACACCCAGCGCTTACGCCACGGCCAACGCCGTTACGCTCGACGGCATCGCCCAGCTCGGCCCTGCGAATGCACGGGGGGTCGCCGTTGTCCGCACCGAGGTGACCGATGCGGAGCTGAAGAAGATGGCCGACGGCGGAATCCGCGGGATCCGTTTTACCCTTTTCGACCCCAAAACCGCGGTCACCGGTTTCGAAATGATCGAACCCCTGGCCGAACGGGTGAAGGAGCTCGGCTGGCATGTACAGCTTCATTTCCGGGGGGATCAGATTGTCGAAAAAGAAGACCTGCTCATGCGTATCGCCGCGCCGATCGTGTTCGATCACATGGGGCGAATCCCCCAGCCGGCGGGCGTCAATCACCCCGCCTTCGCGATCATCCGCCGGCTCATCGACAAGGGCCGGACCTGGGTAAAGCTGTCGGGTGCCTACCAGGACAGCAAAATCGGCCCCCCGACCTATTCGGACACGATCGAGCTTGCCCGGGCTTATCTGAAGGCGGCGCCGGAGCGGATGGTCTGGGGGAGCGACTGGCCGCACCCGACCGAGAGGGACAACAAGCCGAACGATGCCCTCCTCTTCGACCTGCTGACCGAGTGGGCGCCTGATGAAACGTTGCGAAAGAAGGTCCTTGTGGACAATCCGGCGGCCTTGTATGGTTTCGCTAAGTAGCGACATGAAGGACCTATCCGCTTTGGCTTGACATCTTCGTGTAATACCCCTTGACAAGCCAATAGAGGCCCCTATACATTCACCCGACTGATGTCATCGAGCGTAGCGGGATACAACATGGGCGGCACGCAGGACGGCCACGCCATGCGCATGAAAGCGCTGCGCCTGTTGTCAAACGGGTCGAGTGCGGCGAGATGGAGGGACGTCCGCGAAATATCAAAATATGTAACGGTTTTTAGATTAGGAGGATAGCTATGAAGTACCGGTTGCATCATTTTCATCTGATTTGCAGTGATTTGGATAGAATGATCCGTTTCTTCACAACGACATTAGGCGGAACTTTCGTTTCTTTCCGAAAATTCGGGACAGCGGACGGGGCGGTTATCGATCTGGCGGGGGCTCCGATTTTCCTGCGGGCGGCCCGCGACGGCGAGGAGATCACCGGCGGCAAAACGCCTTTAACCTACGGGTATCACCATATCGGTCTGAAGGTAGAGGATCTGGACGCCTGCTATTCCGAATTGAAAGGACAGAACTTCACATTCACGACCGCTCCGACGGTCACCCCGCACGGGGGGAAAATGGCATTTTTCCAAGGACCGGACGATATCGTCATCGAGTTGGTGCAGGACGCGAAGCACTAATCCGTAGAAATCTTATCGACACGCAAGACGATCTTTCTTAACTTCGGCGCATACAAGAGCAAGCTCTTAACGGGAGACTGTCCTTTAACTTTAACCCATTTTAATTTTAAAGGAGGAGAAAACATGAGCTCACATGAAGTTACCAGGAGGAAGTTCATCACGGACGCAGCCAAGTACTGCGGCGCCGGCGCCGCGGCCATGAGTCTGATGGGTACCGATCTGGCGCATGGCGGCAAAAACGATCTTGAGATTCCGGCCCAGGACGGGATGTGGAGAATGCGGGACGCTTCCGGTCTGCAGAGCGCTGACTGGCGGAGAAACGCCCATATTGCCCCGGATCTCTTCACAAAGAAACCGGAGCAGTTGATCAACGGCGGGCAGCCGGTCGACTGGTCGCACCTTCACGCGAACTGGTACGCGGAAGGGGATAAATCGATCGTGGGGCTCACGCAGGCGACACCCCTGGACAAGGATCTGAAAGGAGACATCAAGAAATCGATCAAACTCATCGGCGGCTTTGAAAAATCTCTGAAGAAGACGGATCGGATTCTGATCAAACCGAACTTGAATTCCGCCCACACCTATCCCGGAGGCGGAACGGAGGGGGAGTTTTTGGAAGCCCTGATCCTGGTCCTCAAGGATGAGGGGTACGAAAACCTGACCGTCGCCGATCTGGGTGGCCCCTGGGCGCCGACGGAAAGGGTGGCCAGGGTTTTGGGAATCGACTCCGCCTGCGGCGGCACCAAAACGCCCTTGAAGGACTGGGAAAAGAGCAAATGGATGAATATCCGCAATCCGAAAGCCGAGTATCTCGGAAGATTCGGGGGAAAGGACGGAACCGTCGCCTATCCCGAAGACCTGAAAAACTACGATAAAATCATCTATACCCCGGTCATGAAAACCCATTATCTCGGGGGCATCACCATGAGCTTGAAGCTTACCGTCGGGATGCTCCACAGGGGGGACCGAGCGGCGCAGCTGCATGCCTTCAGCAGTTTTTTCGTGGCCCAGGCCGCGGCGGAGACCAATTTCCCCGTCCGACCGGATTTGATCATTATGGATGGCCGCAGGTCTTTCATCAGCGGCGGGCCCTCCCACGGCGAACAGGTGAAACCCGGGGTGATCATCTCTTCGGGAGACCAAGTGGCCTGCGATGTGACCGGAATCAAAATCCTCCAGGAATACTATCCCAACCAGGCGCAGAACAAAATCACCATGTACGCGTGGTATCAAAAACAGATCCAGCAGGCGGTGAAGGTCGGGATAGGGTACGCGAAAAAGGATGAGGACGTGAAACTGCTGTTGGGATAAAGCGAAGCCCCCGGCCGCGATGCATCATTTCTCCGCTAAGGAAGAGTCCTTTGCGGGGATAGGTCCCTAACCCTCGCCCATAGGGCGGAGCCTGCGGGATGCGCTCTCGGTCATCTTAGGTTAGTCAAATGTATTTCAAAACGACCGGAGAGTGTTTTTTATGGCGGATAAGCAGCAGAAATGCCATTTAAAAGGAACGGGTGAACATGGGACAACCGGCCGGCGCATCCTTCCCGTCTATTGGGTCATAGGGCTTTTCGTCTTTATCAATACCATGATCTGTTATTTCGATCGGGTCATTTTTTCCGTGGCGGCCCCGACAATCATGAGGCACTTCAACTGGGACATAGGGATCATGGGTATGGCCATGTCCATGTTCGGCGTCGGATATCTCCTGACGCAGATACCGGCCGGGCTGTTGAGCGACCGTTTCGGCGGTCGGAAGGTCCTTGCCGCAGGAAGCGTGGGGTGGTCGTTTTTCACCATGCTGACCCCTGCCGCCGTCACGCCGCTCATGATGTACCTGGTAAGGGGCATGCTGGGACTGGCGGAAGGGCTCAATTTCCCCGGATCAACCAGCGTCCTATCCCGCTGGGTCCCCCGCAGGGCACGGGCCCGAATTCAAGGTCTCAACCTCTCCGGCATAGCCGCCGGTCCGCTCATTGCAACGCCGGTCACGGTATGGATCATCACCGCCTTTGGCTGGCAGGCCGTGTTCTACTTTTACGGCGCCCTGGGACTTCTTTGGACGGTTGCCTGGCTGTTTTACACCACGGAAAAACCCTCAGACCATGCGGGAATGTCAATCGACGTTTTAAACGAAATCGAAGCAAGCAGAACAGCCGAAGCCGGCGTGTCGGTCGGTGATACCCCTGTCCGTTCCAGGGCGGTATGGGGACTCACCCTATCCTATTTCTGCTTCACATACACGTGGTGGTTGTTTCTCAACTGGCTGCCGACCTATCTGGTCGAGGCGCGCGGCTATACCATCATAAAGATGGGTTTTTACGGTTCTCTTCCTTGGCTTGCGGCGCTGATCAGCTCGAATGCGGCAGGATGGATCTCCGACGGGCTGGTGCGGAAGGGTCTTTCAACCGGCAGCGCCCGTCGTACCTTGATCTATGCGGGGGCGCCGGCCATGGCCCTCTGCCTGAGGCTATCAACCCAGGCAGGGAACGCCGAGACCGCCGTCGGATTGATCACCGCCACCATTCTCCTTGCGGGCCTGACCCTGCCTGCCTACTGGAGTCTTCCGATGGATATGAACGTCGGGAAGGCAGGATTCATAACGGGAATCATGAACACAGGAAGCGCACTGGCCGCCATCGTGGCCCCGGGGATGACCGGCTTTATCGTCATGTGGTTCGGATGGACCGCTGCCCTCGGTGTCGGTTCAATCCTGGCCATCCTCTCCGCGGTGATCATGTTTATCGCGGCCCGGGACCAAAGATAAAAAAATAGCGAGGAGAGATGAACAAAGAGATGCCGCCACAGACATTTCCGTTGCACCTCGTTTGGCTGCTGGTCGGACTCACGCTGGGTTGGGGGATCAATTGGCCGATCATGAAGGTCGTGCTCTTCGAGATGGCCCCGCTGCACTTTCGGACCCTGTGCCTGCTGTGCGGAGCAGCCGGGCTTTTCGCCATTGCCCGTATGAGCGGTCTGCCGATGCGGATCCCGAAGGGGCAGTGGCCGCAAGCAATCGCCATAGCGCTTGCCAACACGATGGCCTGGAACATATTCGCCGTCTATGGCGTCAAGCTCATGGCGTCGGGACGGGCGGCCATTCTTGGTTATACCATGCCGGTATGGAGCGTGATCATCGCGACCTGGCTTCTGAAGGAACCCTTTACAAAGCGCCGGGCGCTCGGTTGTGTATTGGGGGGAGCGGGTTTGCTGCTTCTTCTCGGGGAGGAGATTCAGGCCGTAGGGCGCTCGCCGCTCGGGGCGCTGCTCATGATCGGCGCCGCGGTGAGCTGGGCAGTTGGAACCATCATGATCAAACGCTGGCCAGTCTCCCTGCCGGCTTCGACCTTTACCGCATGGCAATTGCTGATCAGCGTTCCCCCCATCTTCCTCTTTGCAGTCCTCTTTGAAGGCGGAACTTTCAATCCCCTCGCCCTGTCCCGCTGGCCGATGCTCGGGGTATTCTACAATCTTTTTTTTGTATTCATTTTCTGCTACTGGGCATGGATGAAGATCGCACTCGTTGCGTCGGTCGGCGTCTCCAGCCTTTCGGTGATGATGATCCCGGTTGTCGGCGTGTTCAGCGGGATGCTGCTATTGGGTGAGATACCCCATTGGCGGGACTATACGGCGCTTGTCCTGGTGGTGGCCTCGCTGGCCACCGTTCTGATGCCCGCCAAGCCCATTGCGTCGAGATCCTAGGCAGCCTTAGAAACCGCCTTAGATTTTTCGCCGTTATTTTCTCTATGACAGGAAACTACTCGCCGATCTGAGCCGCTGCGCCTGGGAATCCCTGAAGGCCTTTCTCCGGGAGGCGATTCCTGAAGCGGTACGGCAGGAAGCCGGCGCACCTGCTGGCCGATCTGGACCTGCTCGATAATGCCACCATCGCGGTCCATTGCGTCTGGATGGACGACAACGAGATCGACGTGTTGGCGGAAGCCGGCATAAAGGTCGCCCACAACCCGGAGAGCAACATGAAACTGGCGGCGGGCGTCGCCCCCGTTCCCAAAATGCTCCGCCGCAGGATCGGAAGGACCATCGCCGAAAGAAGGAGGGAAACATGCCACAGACCATCCCCTCTCTTACGGTTTCACGCCGGGGCGGAGGCTTTACTTTTTCCTTTCGTGCCATGTATAATGGCATTCAAATGCCCGAAGACCCCTTTTGCACGGGGGGGCCCGTCTCACCGATCCGACCATGTCCTCAACAGCGGGGAGGGATCGCCATGAGTTTCACGCGACGGAATTTTATCAAAAGCTGCTTCCTTTTCGGCGGGGCGTCCATCCTTGCGCCCATCACAGGCCACAGTCTTCAAAACAAAGAAAAGCCCTGGCAGCCGGGCTACATGACACTCGAAAAAGAGGGAAAGCTCGCCGAGCGCATCCGTCAGGCCTACGCCCACTTCGAGAACTGCCGGCTCTGTCCGCGGCAATGCGGGGTCAATCGCGTCAGGGGCGAGCGCGGGTTCTGCCGGGCGCCGGTCCGCCCCGTCGTTTTCAGCTACAGCCCCCATTTCGGCGAAGAGGAGCCGATCACGGGCGCGAACGGCTCCGGCACGATCTTCTTTTCCAACTGCAACCTGCGCTGCATCTTCTGCCAGAACTGGCCGATCTCCCACGAGGGCAGGGGGAAGGAGATCTCGGACGAAGACCTGGCGGACATCATGATGGAACTGCAGAAGATGGGCTGCCACAACATCAACCTGGTCACCCCCACCCATGTCATGCCCAACATCCTGAGCGCCACGCGGATCGCCTTGAAAAAGGGGCTCCGTCTTCCCCTGTTTTACAACACCTGCGGTTACGAGCGGGTGGAGATCCTGAAAATACTGGACGGGATCGTGGACATCTACAAGCCGGATTTCAAGTTCATGGATCCCCAGAAGGCATCGAAATACGTGGCCGGCGCTGCCGATTATCCGGAACTGACGAAAAAGGCGATCATCGAAATGCACAGGCAGGTCGGGGAACTCAAGACAGACAGAAGCGGAATCGCTTACAGGGGGCTGCTCATCCGCCATCTGGTCATGCCCAACCGGACCGCCGACACCGATCAGTTCGTCGCATGGGTCGCCCAGGCGCTGACCAAATCCACCTACGTCAACATCATGGCGCAGTACCGGGTCGAATACCGGGCCTTTGAATACCCGGAGCTCGCCCGGGGCATCACCGCGGGGGAATTTGTCGAAGCGATCGAATGGGCCCAAAAGGTGGGTCTGACCAATCTCGACTTGAAATCGATGGGGGTTTACAGGATCCACCGCCGCAGCCGGTCGAACTGACCCCTGTGCGCCGCGGGTACGTCGTCGTCCGGCCTTTTCCGCCGGCTCGTCCATCCAGAACAGCGAAGAAGCAATGCGGGACAAAGAACAATCGGGTCTTCAACTGACGAAAAGAGGGTTTCTGCGCCTCTGCGGGGCGGGCGTTTCCCTGATCCCGGCGGTGTCGCTGACGGGTTTTCCGGTCGCCGGCCGGGCACAGACGTCGGGCAAGGGGTTTGTCCGGACCAGGAGCGCGGCCTTTGTCACCCCTCTGGACAAGGGGGAGATCCAGTGCGGCCTCTGCCCGAGGCGCTGCCGGGTGCAGAACAACCGGCGGGGGTACTGCCGGGTGCGGGAAAACCGGGGCGGACAATTCTACAGCCTGGTCTACGGGAACCCATGCGCGGCCCACCTGGATCCCATCGAAAAGAAGCCCTTCTTTCACGTCCTGCCGGGCACGACCACCTTTTCCCTGGCCACGGCGGGATGCAATTTTCACTGCAAGTTCTGCCAGAACTGGGAGATATCCCAGGTGCCGCCCGAGGACCTGTACAACCACGACCTGCCGCCGGCCGTCGCGGTGAGGAAGGCCATGGATATAAGGGCCCGTTCGGTCGCCTACACGTACGTGGAGCCGGTCGTCTTTTACGAATACATGCTCGATACGGGCCATCTGGCCAAGAAGGAGGGGCTTCTCAACGTCTTCCACTCCAACGGCTTCATCAATCCCGAACCGCTCCGCGATCTCTGCCGGATCCTGGCGGCCGCCAATATCGATCTGAAGGGCTTTTCCGAGGGGTTTTACAAGAAACTCGTGGACGGGACGCTCGATCCGGTCCTGGAGTCCCTCAAGATACTCAAGAGGGCCAAAGTCCACCTCGAAATCACGAACCTCGTCATCCCCACGGAAAACGACGACATCCCGGCGATACGCGCGATGTGCCTCTGGATCAAGAAGGAGCTGGGCGCCGACACCCCCGTCCATTTCACCCGTTTCTACCCCCTTTACAGGCTCCAGAGTCTCCCCCCGACCCCCGTTTCGACACTCGAGAAAGCCCGGTCGGCGGCCCAGTCTGCCGGTCTCGAATATGTGTACATCGGAAATGTCCCCGGTCACGCGGGAGAGAACACCGTCTGTCCCGCGTGCCGAAAGATGATCATCCGGCGGATCGGATTCATGGTGGGCGAGATGCATATGAAGCAGGGCAAGTGCGGGCACTGCGGAAAACCCATCCCCGGCATCTGGGCCTGAGCCGCCGGCCCCTGCCCCGGCCGCCCGACGAAACCACTTCCACGGAACGGACCTCCCGATGCAAGTTGCCCTGCTCTTCGCCCTTTTCCTGATGGGCTTCACATTCACGGTCACCCAGGTGCTGGTCATCCGCGAGCTGCTGGTCGTTTTCCTCGGGAACGAGCTGTCTATCGCCATCGTCCTGGCCAACTGGCTTCTCCTGGAGGCGGCAGGGAGCTTCCTCCTGGGCAGACGGATCGGGGGAGGCGCGACCGAAAAGGGGTTTGCCTTTCTGCAGTGGCTCCTCTCGCTGCTGCTCCCCCTGACGATTGTCGGCATCCGGTTTCTGCGCGACGGGATGGGGCTTTCCATCGGCGAGGGGGCGAGCCTGCTGCAGATCTTCCTGTGGACCACCATGGTCCTGGCGCCGCTGGGACTCGTGGACGGGATCCTCTTTGCCTGGGCCTGCACGGTCCATTCCCGTTTTACCGCAGCCGCTGCCCGCTCCATCGGAAAGGTCTACTTCTACGAAGGATTGGGCGCCGGAGTCGGCGGCATCGTCTACACCTTCCTGCTCATTCCCCGATTCCATTCCTTCGAGGTGGCCCTGCTGCTGGGGATGGCCAATCTCCTGTCCGGCATTCTGCTCCTGTCCGCCGGAAGGAACGGGACGACCAGCCCTGGACAAGACAGGCGGGCCGCCCGTCCTGCCCTTGCGGGACTGCTGTGGATATGCCTGACAGCCAACGGCGCCTGTCTGGCCCTGTCCTGCGCCGGCAGCCTGGAGAAGATCACCCTGGAGCGGCAATGGAAGGGACTGGACATTCTGGCTTCGCGCTGGTCCCCCTACGGCAATGTGACGGTGGGGCGCCGTGAGGAGCAGCTCACGTTTTTCTCAAACGGCATACCCGTGTGCAACGCGCCCGCCCCGAACATCGCCTTTGCCGAGGAGCTGGTCCATTATCCGCTGCTCTCACTGCCGGCGCCGAAGGCCATCCTGATCATCGGCGGCGGACCGGGCGGGGTCATCGCCGAGGCGCTCAAACACCCACTGGCCGAGGTGCACTATGCCGAGATCGATCCTCTGATGATCCAGGCGCTCAGGGACCACCCCACCCCGCTCACCCTCCGGGAGCTGGAACACCCGCGGGTGCGCGTCCACACCGTCGACGGCCGGCTGTACATGAAGACCGCCGCCCGCCGGTTCGACGCCATCATCCTGAATCTGCCGCCGCCCGCCACGCTGGAGCTGAACCGCTTCTACACCGCGGAATTCTTCGCCCAGATGCGCCGGTCACTGTCCGACGGCGGCGTTGCGGCGCTCCACCTGCCCGGCTCGGAAACCTACCTCAGCCGGGAGACGCGGGATCTGACCCTCTCCGTCCGCCAGTCGCTGCTGAGCGCCTTTCCTTCCGTGCACCTGCTTCCGGGAGAGATTCATCTCTTCCTCGCCTTCGCCTCGGCTGCCGCCGCGCCGTCGCCAGACACGCTGATCGGACGCCTGCGCGAGAGGGGGCTGCCGACGCAGTTTTTCCGGGAGCCCCACATCCGCCTGAAGCTCGAACCCAGCCGCATCCAATGGCTGGAGGATTCACTGGGGCGGGGAGCGGCGGTCAGGCCGAACCGCGACGCCCAGCCCTTCGGGCTCTATTACGCCATCGCCCACTGGAATGCCCAGTTCCATCCCGCCCTGCAGGTCTTCTGGAGATGGGTGGCGCAGTTGCATCTCTGGCACCTTGCCACGATTCTGCTGATCCTGGCCTGCGCCGCCTGGCTTGCCGGAAAAGGCGGGCGGGAAAACCGCCAGGGCAGGGTCCTGGTCTGGGTGGTCGGCTCGACGGGTTATTTCGGAACGGCCACCGCCGTGCTTCTGATATTCGTCTTTCAGACCCTCTACGGTCACGCCTACCACCTGATCGGGCTGCTGATCGCCTTCTTCATGGCCGGCCTGGCCTTTGGGAGCGGGCTGATGAACCGCAGACTGGCGGCATGGCACAATCCCGGCGCCTCCCTTGCCTTCATGGAGCTGCTCATCGTTCTTTTCACCGCCGGACTGATGACCCTGCTGGCCCTTGCCTATTCGTCCGGGCTGCCGGCCGACGGCCTTTCGTCGGTCACGTTCGGTTTCACCCTGGCAAGCGCGGGGGCGGGCTGCCTGGTCGGGCTCGAATTTACCCTGGCCGCCCGTCTCTTCTCGGGCAGCGGGCAAGGGGTGAGCCGGGCCGCCGGAACCCTCTACGCCGCGGACCTTTTCGGGGCTTTCTGGGGATCGCTTATGGTGGGGGTAGTCCTGGTGCCGGCACTGGGCATTCTGCAGACCCTGTCGCTGACCCTCTTCCTGAAGGCGGCCACCCTGGTGCTGACCCGCCTCGCATGGTCGCGCTCCGGCCCGGAGCCTCAGGTCCCGCCGGCGGCAGGTCCATTATCTGATTGAGACCCGGACCGCCTTGTGATATGGCCATGCGACGCGGTTCCTCTGCGGGCTCTCTCGAAGCGGGAAAGAAGGAAGAGCATACTTCTACCAAGCCGTCAAATATCGCCTTCCGCCTCGAAAGCTTTGATCTCCTCGAGGGTGTACCCCAGTTGGGAGAGGATACCCTCCGTGTCCCGCCCCAAGACCGGCGGCGCACCCTGCGCGCAAAGCGGTGTCAGCGACGCCTTGATCGGGGGGCCTGCCATCCTGATCCTTCCCGCCTTTTCGTGATCGAGCTCGACGATCATGCCCCGCGCCTTCACCTGCGGGGACTCGACCACTTCCTTTACATCATTGATCGGACCGCAGGGGATCTTATGCCGCTCCAGCAGTTCGAGCCAATGTTCTTTGGGCTTTTCCGCGAATATCTTCCCGAACAGTTCATTGATCAGCGCCACGTTTTTGACCCGGTCGCGCTTCGTCGACAATCGCTTGTCGTTCTTTGCATGCGTCAATCCCACGGCATCACAGAGGTTCATAAACTGCTCGTCCGTGCTAGCCGTGAGCGTAAAATATCCGGTTTGGGATTGGAATGCCTGGAACGGGGCAATCGAGGGGTGTCGATTTCCCAGCGGTCCGGGGATCTCCCCGGTGGCAAAGTACCGGGCAATGGCGTTTTCCATAAACGCCACCTGGCAGTCGAACATCGAAACATCGAGATACTGTCCTCGGCCGGTTTTATCCCGTACGCGAAGGGCGCCCGTGATGGCAAGCGCCCCGTATAGACCCGCCGCCAGATCCGAAACGGAATAGCCCACGCGGACAGGCTCCCCGCCCGGCGACCCCGTGATGCTCATGATCCCCCCGTATCCCTGAATCACCATGTCATACGCGCCCTTCTCCCTGAATGGACCGGAGTTCCCAAATCCGGATATGGATGCATAGACGATCTTCGGGTTGACTTCGGATACGGTCTGGTAATCGAACCCCAGGCGGTCCATGACGCCCGGCCGGAAATTTTCGACCAGGACATCGGAGGTCGCGGCGAGCTGAAAGAAGATTTTTTTCCCCCGTTCGCTCTTCAAATTCAGGGTGATGCTCTTCTTCCCCCGGTTGAGGCTCATGAAGTAGGCGCTTTCTCCCTGGATGAAGGGCGGCGTCTGCCGGGTGGCGCATCCCTTGGATGGCGTCTCTATTTTTACAACGCTCGCCCCCATATCGGAGAGGATCATCGTGCAAAACGGACCGGAGAGAAAGGTCGTGAGGTCGAGAATTTTTATGTCGCTGAGCATCCCTTTCATTGCAACTCCATCACCAATACGCATCACCTTATTTGATCGCGCCCATCTCCTTCATGATCCTGGCGCAGAACTCGTTGTTGCTGTCCCACAGCTTCTGGGTCTCGGCGCTGGTCAGGTAGTCCCAGGCCAGCATGTTCTCCTTGATGTACTTCTCCTTCCAGTTGGCGGAGTTCGCCACCCTCTTGAAGAGCTGTTCCAGGTACCTGACCGCCTCGGGGGAGAGGTCTTTGGGGGCTGCGATCGAGCGGAGCTGCTGCATGGAGACATTGTACCCCATCTCCTTTAGTGTTGGGATGTTCGGGGCCCCCTCGAGCCGCTTGGCGCTGGCCACCCCGAGGATGCGCACCTTTTTCGCCTCCATCTGGGCCAGGGCCTCGCCGGGGTTGGGATAGAACATGTCCAGATTGCCCCCCAGAAGAGCGATCATCGCCTCACCGCCGCTTTTGTAGGGAATATAGTTAAATTTTATGCCCGCCTCTTTTCCAATGAGATGATCGATGAGGGCGTCGGTTCCGGGGGCGTAGGTCCCACCCGTCCGGATCTGGCCGGGCCTTTTTTTGGCGTCCTCGACGAGATCCTTCATGGTTTTCCACGGTGCGTCCGTCCTGACGGTCACCAGGAAATCATCGTAGGCAAGGTTGGTGATGGGGGTAAAATCCTTATAGTTGTACTTGGATTTACCCAGCAACGGGGTGGTCAGGAAGCTCGTCGTGGCGGTGAGCCAGACATGGGGGTCGCCCTTTTTCCCTGCAACATAGGCAAAGGCGATGGCACCGCCGCCGCCGGCCCGGTTGACGACCGCGACCGGCTGGGGGCACAGTTTTTCCGACTCTATGACGCTCTGGATAAACCGGGCCTGAAGGTCGCTGCCTCCGCCGGGTGCGGCGTGGCAGACGAATTCGACGGGCCTGGTCAGGACGCTCTGGGCCCGTGAATCGACCGGGGCAACCAGAAGAAAGGATACGGCAATCACGAAGGCGATCAACAGATGTTTTTTACGTTTCATTGGAGTCCTCCTTTTCGTTGCGGGTTGAGAGCTACTGTTTCTTCACCCTGGACCACAGGTATCTGAGCACCGGGCTGAATAGCGAGACGCACGCCACACTCAAGAGGGCCAGGGAGATCGGCCGGCTGAAGAATATGGAAATGCTCTGATGGGACATCTGCAGCGATTGCTGCATGGCGTCTTCCATGCGCGGGGTCAGGATGAGCGCCAGGATCACCGGGGCCGCGGGGAAACCGAATTTGTTCATGAAGTAGCCGATGACGCCGAAGAGCAGCATGATCCAGACCTCGATCAGGTTGTTGTTGACCGTGAAGACGCCCACCGAGGAGATCGCCAGGATCAGGGGGATCAGGATCACATGGGGGATCTTGAGCATGCGCGCCCATATTCCTACGAAGGGCAGGTTCAGGATCAGAAGCATGACGTTGCCGATGTACATGCTGGCGATGACCGCCCAGAAAAAATCGGGGTGCTTATCCAGGAGCATAGGCCCCGGCCGCATCCCATGGACGAGCAGCGCGCCCATCATGACGGCCGCTGTCCCCGACCCCGGGACACCGAGAACCAGGAGGGGGATCATGGCGCCGCCGGTGGCGGCGTTGTTGGCGCTCTCGGGGGCGGCAACCCCTTCGATGATCCCCGTGCCAAATTTTTCTGGGTGTTTGGAGAGCTTTTTCTCCGTGGCGTAAGAGAGCATCGAGGCAACGGTAGCGCCCGCGCCGGGCAAGGCGCTCGCAAAAAAGCCGATGGCGCTTCCCCGGAGGATCGGCATGATCGACCGCTTCCAGTCCTCCTTGTTCGGCAGCAGGTTCGATATTTTGTCGATGTAAGAGGGGGGCTTGATCGCGTATTCGGCCATCTCGAAGACCTCGGAGAGGGCAAAGAGGCCCACCGATACACTCACGAAGCTAAGCCCGTCCAGAAGCGTGGGAATCCCGTAAGAGAAACGTTCGATTCCGGTGGTGGGGTCCATGCCGATCGTCCCGAGGAAGATCCCGAAAGCCCCGGAAATAAGCCCCTTGATCATCGAGTCGCCGACCAGCGAGATCACCAGGGTCATACCCAGCGCCATAAGTGCGAAATACTCGGGCGGGCCGAAACTGATGGCAAAGGCGGCCAGCGGGGGCGCCAGGAGCATCAAACCGACGACGCTCAGCGTCCCGGCGATGAAGGAGCCGAACGCCGATATTCCAAGCGCCGCGCCAGCCCTGCCGTGCCGGGCCATCTGGTAGCCGTCGAGGCAGGTCATCACCGAGGCGGACTCTCCCGGCAGGTTCACCAGGATGGAGGTCGTCGAACCGCCGTACATGGCCCCATAATAGATGCCGGCGAGCATGATGATGGCGGTCGTGGGGTTCATGCCGAAGGTGAAAGGGATGAGCATGGCCGTACCGGCAACGGGCCCGATGCCCGGGAGAACGCCGATGATTGTCCCCATCGTCACGCCGAAAAAGCAGAAGAAAAGGTTTGAAAAGGAAAAGGCCGTCGCGAAACCTGTTAGTAAGTGATCAATCATGATTCATCGCTCCTTTATATTCCGAGAAACCCGGCGGGAAGGGGTGATTTCAGCCAGAGACGAAAGATGGCGTAGAGAAACACGGTCAGCCCGACGCTCATCAGGACGGCGTTGAAAATCCGTTCTCGCCGGAGAAAGACGATCGTGGCGGCCAGGTATACAAACGTGGCAAGGGTATACCCGGTCCAATCGATCAGGAGAAGGTAACCCATCAGGAGCGCCACGACGACGAACACACGGCTGCGCCCGCCCGGCTGAAAAACCGGCTTATCCTTGATTTCCGCCCTGCCCCTCAGGATGCTCACCAGCAGGGCGATGGACAATCCCCCGATCGCGAGGCTCATCACAAAGGGCAGGAATCCAATGCCGATCCCCATCTTCATCGTCCTTTCCAGCCGGGAGGACTCGATAAGGCCATAGGCCGACAGGGCGATAAGGATTACGCAGGAAACGATCAATCCCTTTTTCATAGCGCTCCGGTTCTCCTTTCAATATTCTTTAATGTCAAATAACCTTTTTCTCCCTTAGCGCAGCGATCTCCTCCTGCGAATAACCGAGAATGTTAGAAAGGACGGCCTCCGAATGCTCACCCAACAGCGGGGGAGGATTGTAGACCTGCTTCTCGACCCCGGACATCTTGATCGGGTTCCCCACGTCCTTGACTTTGCCGGTGTGCGGTGAATCGATCTCCACGACCATTTCTCTGGCGAGGATCTGCGGATCGGCAAACGTTTTATCCAGCGTGTTGATGGGGCCGGCCGGTACTTCCGTGATATCAAAAAGGGCTTGCCATTCGTCGGTGGTCTTCTTGAGAAACGCCTCTTCAATCAGACGATCCAGCTCGTCCCGGTTGGTGAGACGGTTTTGACGGGAGTTGAAACGCGGATCGTCGGCCAGATGATCGAGTTCGAGCACCTGGCACAGGTTTCTCCAGAAATGGTCCATAAAGGCCTCGATGACGATATAGGTGTCCTTTGTTCTGTAAGCACGCAGGGGCACGCTGCTCACATGCGCGGTGCCTACGGGCTTCGGAACTTCCCCTGCAACGAAATAATACTTCGCCCGGTAGGTGTGCAGGGCCGCCATCACGTCGAGCATCGATATGTCGACCTTTCGCCCCTCCCCGGTTTTCACGCGCGACAGCAGCGCGGCAAGAATCCCCACAACTGCCTGGATCGATGCCCCAAGATCACCATAGGGAATTCCGCAGCGGGCCGGCGGCCGGTCCGGCTCGCCCGTATAACTCATGACGCCTCCTACGGCCTGGATAATGATGTCGTAAGCGGGTCTGTCGCGATAGGGCCCGTCCAGGCCGTATCCTGAGATGGATGCCCAGACGATACCGGGGTTGATCCCTTTGAGCGCTTCGTAATCCAGCCCCAGTTTTTCCATCGTGCCGGGGGCAAAATTGTTGACGACGACATCCGCTTTTTGGGTCAGCTTGTAGAAGATCTCCTTCCCTTCGGGCGATTTCATATCCAGGGTGAGACTCTTCTTGTTGCGGTTCAGCGACAGAAAATAGGCGCTCATCTTCTTCTCGCCGACGAAATGGGGCGGCATTCTGCGCGTCTGGTCCCCCACGTCGGGACGTTCGATCTTAATAATCTCCGCACCCAGATCGCCGAGGATCTGGGTGCAATAGGGTCCGGACATCACGTGGGTCAAATCCAGAACCATGAACCCTTCGAGCGGCAAACCCATATCTGTTCCTCCTTACATTGCTCGTATTGTAAATCCCCTCCCGCCAGGGGAGGGGAATCGTAACCTTTTTCACGAAAACGTGAAAGTCTATGGATGATGACTTACACCGGCATGTTGGCGTGTTTTCTCTCCACCCCGGCGACTTTTTTGTCCTTCAGGATTTTCAGCACTTTGACGATTCTGGCCCTGGTTTCCCTCGGATCGATGATATCGTCGATATACATCTTTCGGGCCGATTCAAAGGGGCCGTCGAAAATGTCCCGATACTCCTGGATCAGCCTGTGACGCGTCCCTTCCGGATCGGTCGACGCCTCGATTTCCTGACGGCAGATGACGTTCACCGCACCCTCCGCCCCCATCACCGCCAGCTCGGCGTTGGGCCAGGCCAGCACCAGATCCGTACCCATCGGCTTGCTGCACATCGCCTGTTTCCCGCCGCCGTAATCCTTTCGGCAGATCACCGTGATTTTCGGGACAGTCGCTTCCGCGTAAGCAAAGAGCATCTTCGCCCCGTGGCGGATGATCCCCCTGTATTCCTGATCCACGCCGGGAAGGTAGCCGGGCACATCCACGAAGGTGAGGATGGGGATATTGAATGCATCGCAGAAGCGGATAAACCGGGACCCCTTGTCGGAGGCGTCTACATCGAGGGTGCCGCCCAGCCAGGACGGCTGGTTGGCGATGATCCCGACGCTCCGTCCGTCCATGCGGCCGAATCCCGTGAGGATGTTCCTCGCGAAGCGCGCCTTTATCTCAAAAAACCGACCCTCATCCAGGATGCATTTCAGGACCTTCTTCATATCGTAGGATTTCTTGGGATCGGACGGCATGAGGGAAAGCGCCGCTTCGCATCCCCTCTCCCAATCGTCTTGCGGGTCGCACCTCGGCGCCGACTCTTTATAACTGTTCGGTAAAAAGGCGAGAAGATCTTTTGTCAACCGAAACGCGTCCGCTTCGTCGGCGGCAACGATGTCGCACACCCCGCTCTTTTCGGAATGGACCTTTGCGCCGCCGAGATCCTCGACGGAGACGTCCTCGTTGGTGACGGATTTGATCACATTCGGCCCCGTAATGAACAGCTGGCTCTTGTCCTTGACCATGATGACGAAATCCATCAAAGCCGAGCTGTAAGCGATTCCGCCGGCACAGGTCCCCAATATGACCGAGAGCAGCGGAATGACGCCCGAGGCCTGGGTCAATGCATAAAATATACTGTCAAAGCCGATATTCTTGTTCCCCTCCTGAATACGCGCGCCTACCGAATCCTGCAGGGCGATGAGCGGAACTTTCAGCTCGCAGCACTTCCTGATAAGCTGAGCGATCTTCGCCGCCTGAACATTCCCTAAAGACCCCCCCTGCACGGTCTTGTCATGGGCGTATACGCCGACATTCCTGCCGCTTACGCTCGCAAAACCGGTGATCACTCCGTCTCGCGGTATGTAAGGGGGGTTGGGTCCGAATTCGGCCGGCTGAGGTCCGGCAAAGGTAAACCATTCTACAAAAGTACCGGGATCCGCAAGGAGGGCGATCCGCTCGTCACAGGTCAGGTAGCCCTTCTCCTTCAGTTTCTTGATTCGCTCTCGTCCCCCGCCCAGTACGGCCTTTTCCCTCAATGCGTCGAGTTTTTTTAAAGCCTGTTCCATATCGCTCATAATGAAATCCTCTTTACAGGGACGTTTTCTTGGCCTTGATGGAACGCAATAGGACCTTCTTGGCCCCGAGAGTATGATTCTTCATGACGCTTGCGGCCTTCGCGCTTTTCTTTGACTTGATGGCATCTACAATTTTCTTGTGTCGCTGGAGGGATAGGCGCAATTGCCCGGGAAGCGAGAGCGAGATCCTCCTGAACAGCGACATTTGCTTGCAGACCCCTTCATAGATCGAAAGCAGATTTGTATTACCCGTGATTTCGACGATAGCCGCGTGAAAGGCGATGTTCGCTCGATAGTAGGCTTCCGTATCGTCGGTCTCGACGCAGACCGCCATCTCCTCTATCCAGCGATTGAGCGTCCGGAGGTGCTCGTCATTGATCCGCTGCGCGGCCCTCTCCCCGGCGAGCACGTCGAGCGCAGCGCGGATATCATAGAGTCCTTCGACTTCGTCGATCTGCAGGTCGCGAACAAACATGCCCCGATTGGCGCGAACCTCCAGGATGCCGCTGCTTGCCAGGAGACGCAGCGCCTCCCGGATGGGCGCCCGGCTGACCCCCAGCACATTGGACAGTTTGCTTTCGTTGATCCGCTCCCCCGGTTGAATCTTGCCGGACAGAATCATCCCTTCCAACTGCCTGGAGATGATCTCCACGAGGGATCGATTCTGAAAGTCCTGAATTTCGCCGACGTCGAATTCATTCATGTTTTCGTTGGACCCTAAAAGGGGTGAATCGCTTTGTAGGCTGTCGACAGACTACAGTGCCGGATATCGAATGTCAATTATTATTTTTTGTTTCAGCTTGACACACCACTGTCTATCATTTATCGTCAACCGCCAAAACGGATGAATCTGGTAAAAGATCGGAAATTCCTTTTATTTCATTGGGGGGTGTCCTATGTCAGGCGCTACAAAATTACAGTTACTGTCGTTTTGCCGGCATGCGCTGCTGCGACCGGTGTTGGGTCTGGCGTTGGGCGTTTTGCTGCTCATCGCAGGCCCCGGGGAGGGTCAAGCCGTGGAACTCAATGTACTGGCCGCAGGGGCGACCGAATCGATCATCAGGGATATGGTGGGGACCTTTGAAAAGGAGAGCGGTCATAGAGTCAAGCTGACCTATGCCCCGGTGGGGGCCCTCCGGGACAAAATCTATGCCGGGGAGCCGGCCGATCTGACCATCGTCACGCCGGTGATCATCGAACAGCTCCAGGCCAAAGGGATGGTGCGACCCGAAACGACCGTTCATCTGGGGAAGGTCGGCGGCGGTATCGCCGTCAGACAGGGAGCCCCCCGCCCCGCCATCGGAACACCCGAGGAGCTGAAGCAGGCGCTCCTGGCGGCAACGGAGATCTACTATGCCGATCCCAAGATCGCCACCGCCGGCGCCTACTTTCTGCAGGTGGCGGACCGACTGGGCATCGCAAGCGAAGTGCAAAAGAAGGTGCGGACCGCCGGCGGCGGCAAGGTCTCGATGGAGCTGATGGCGAAATCGACCGCGAATGCAATCGGCCTGACCCAGATCAGCGAAATCCTCTCCGTGAAAGAGGTTGTCCTGGTCGGCCCTTATCCGGGCAACTTACAGAACATGACCACCTATACCGGAATCCTGCTCAAACGCACCCCCCACCCCGAGGCTGCGCAGGCGTTTCTGGGCTTCCTGATGAGCCCGCCGGTGCAGGCCCGGTTCAAGCAGTCGGGATACGAGCCTGTACGTTGACAGTGAAGAGAAGTATCCGCCTGTTGGGGCGGGGCTTCACCGTAAGGACATTTATATCCTCTGTCCTTGGGGTCCACCCCTCGGTGCCGGTGAACGGCATCGCATAGATGGCGGCCTACGCCAAGGCGAACCCCACAAAATGGGTTTCGGGCTCGTGATCGCGGGCCGGGGTTTCTTCGCTGAGCGTCGGTCGCTCCCGGCAATCAAGCTCCGGCCGATCCTGTCGGTGCTCCTGTCGCTGGCCCTCTTCGCCCTTCTGCTGCCGCGCGGTAGGCCGGCCCTGGCAACACTGGCCACAATGGCCTGTTCTACCTTTGCCACCGCCGATTATAAATGGTGTGAGAGCCTCATCTTCGCCGTCGTCATTACGGCCTTCGCGGTCCTTCTGTTCGTATACGGCTGGGCCTTCCCCTCTCCGTCTGGCCCCGTTGGTAAGGAGCGCCTCTTGGATTGAATTGAATTATTGATAAGACACTGCTTTCCATGGGTCGAACTGTAGGAGGGCTGTTTTTGCCTATCAATGGATATTTATTAAGTGTTATCACTATATCTATTCCTACAACTTATTTCCAGATTCAAGGTGTCCGGTCTAAAGGGGGGCTACTCCAGTCTTACTTTGTGCTTTCAAAGAAAAAACGGTAATCCCGGAAGCAGCGGCCCTCGGAATGCATCATACACCCGGTTACCTTGGGTTCCACTTCGTATTTGATCCCCAGGGTATCGAACCAGACTTCGATGCGGAGCATGATCCCGCATTCGTAGCGGTCGGCCACCCCCAAACCCTTCATTCCCTCATAGGCAAAGCAGGACTGCCACTCGGCATGAATCAGGTTCCTTTCCGGAAAACTGAAATTATATTTCATGAATTTCCCGGAGACGATAGCCATGGCCATTTTAAAAAAATGAACCAGATCGTCATAGCTTTCCATCCGGCTGATCCCCAGGGCCTTTTGATAACGCTTGGTTTCAATGGGCCCTAAGGATCTGATGGCCGCCTTGTTGAGCTGGTTGGTCTTTTCGATTCCCAATTCCTGGAGGCAGTTAAAAAACCACATGGCGTCATGGGTCATCCAGTTTTTATTAAGAAGGTCCTTGAGTTCCTCTTTTTCCAGAGGAATAATATCTGTTGACATCGTTGAACCTCCTTTACTCTCCTGCTTTCAGCCCTTTTGCCTTTCTAAATTTTACTTGGGATAACCAGATATGGGGAACAAATGCTGCAAGATCTATGGAAACAACCCTTTCATCCCCTCTGCGATCGTCTGAAAGGGTACCGCCTGGATATTTTCGGCCAGGGCATACCGCCGCGTTCCCGGATATACGACTGCAATTCGTTCCAGCTTCAAATTATCCATGGCAATACGCATTGAGGGTGTCAATCGCGGTGCATCAACCCTTTTGCATTCCACTCCCAGCATCTGGCCATCCTTCAGCAACAAGAGGTCAATCTCCGCCCCATTATGAGTACCCCAGAAAAAAGATTCCTCGGGTTGAACGGTCTTAAGAACTTCTTCGATGATATATCCTTCCCAGGAAAAGCCGCATTTCGGGTGGGCAAATAATTCCTGATCGGAGCGGATACCGAGCAATTGGTGCAGGAGTCCCGTGTCCCTTATGTAGATCTTCGGGGCCTTGATCTGCCTTTTCTTAAGGTTGGCATGCCAGGGCTGAAGTTGGTAAATCATAAACACACCCGATAAGATATCCAAGTACCTGCGCACCGTAGGCTCACTGACACTTAAAGAACGGGCCGGTTCAACAGCATTCCAGACTTGCCCATGGAAATGGGCCAGCATCGTCCAGAAGCGCAGCAGAGTGATGGGCGGGGCGTTGATTCCCCATTGGGGGAGATCCCGTTCCAGGAAGGTCTGAATAAAATTTTTGCGCCAGGCCAGACTGTCGACCTCTTTTCGAGCCAGATAGGAAGGAGGGAAACCTCCACGAAGCCAGTGTTGCTGTTGAGCGGTCTTTCCCAATTCCGCCAGACTGAAACCACTCATGACTATCGTTTCGATCCGACCGGCCAGCGACTCCGAGGCTTGCCGAAGCAGCGCCGGTGAGGCACTGCCCAGAATTAGAAAGCGGGCAGGGGAAGGCCGGCGATCCACCAGAACCCGCAACAGGGGAAATAGATCAGGCCGCCTCTGAATTTCATCGATAACCACAAGCCCCTGCAAATGCCCGAGGGAAGTCATCGGTTCATCCAGCCTTATCAGACTGGTGGGATCTTCCAGGTCGAAGTAGTTGGGAGATTGCGGAGAAACCCATTCCCGTGCCAAGGTGGTCTTACCGCACTGTCTCGGTCCGATAAGGGCAACCACACGGCTTCGACCCAGGGATTCTTTAAGGCGCTTTTTGAGATTTTTACGAGGAATCATGGGATGTATCTACCATGAAAATCAAAAATGTCAATTTGTTTTTTCATTGTAGAACTAAATGACCTTGGTGCCGGTTTTACCCAACCTTTCGGTTAATATCTCCTTGTAACCCAGAACAGGCTGCGAATAAGTTTTGAGATTGCTTCAATGAGTACAAAAAGGTTGTTACAAATATGTTATTATAATAACATTCCTTGGAGTTGGGAAGAGGTGTTTTTATGTCAGTCCCTTTTAAGGAGGGTCGAATACGAAAGGAGAAATCAAATGAATTTTCTAATACAACCCAAGAAATATAAGAGTCTTATGAGTGATGAAGGGTCGAGGGCGATTATGGCCAAGACCATTGAGTTTTTTGAGGCCATGGGAAAAACAAGGCTTCTGGAGGATTTCAACAGGAAGGTCTGGTACAAAGAGTTTGTCGACTTTATCGGCCGGGAGCAGATATTTGCCAAAATGCTTACACCGAAGGCCTATGCCGGAGGCGACCCGGATTGCCGCTGGGATACAGCCCGGAACAATGAATTAAGCGAACTGCTGGCTTTTTACGGTCTGGGATACTGGTACTGTTTCCAGGTTACTATCCTCGGCCTGGGGCCCATCTGGATGAGTGACAACGAAAGGGCCAAACAAAAAGCAGCCCGTCTTCTTAAAGAAGGGGCGATCTTCGCCTTCGGTCTTTCCGAAAGGGCTCACGGGGCGGATATCTATTCTACAGAGACCGCCTTGACACCCCGAGAAGACGGTACCTGGGTCGCCAATGGAGAAAAATATTATATCGGCAACGGGAACGAAGCCGAAATGGTTTCCACCCTGGGGAAAATCAAAGACGGTTCGGACGATTTTGTTTTTTTCGTCACCAACTACCGGCATAAGGCCTATGAGCTGAAGAAGAACGTCATCTCCCACCAGGAATATGTCTCCAATTTCGCCCTCCATGATTATCCGATTACTGAGGATGACCTGCTTTCCCGCGGGCCGGCGGCCTGGGATGCCTCGCTTAATACCGTCAATATCGGCAAATTCAACATCGGCCCGGCTTCCATCGGGGTGGCTGAGCATTGTTTTTATGAAGCCATCACCCATGCCAGCAACCGTATCCTGTACGGACTGCAGGTGATCGACATGCCCCATGTCAGAAAAAACTTTATGGAGGCCTGGCTGCGCCTGGTGGGCATGAAACTTTACCAGCGGCGGGCCACGGACTACTTCCGCCAGGCCAATGAAAAGGATCGACGATATCTTTTATATAATCCGACGAGTAAAATGAAAGTGACCCTCCAGGCCGAAGAAGTGATCAATCTGCTTTGGGAGGTGATTGCCGCCAAAGGATTTGAGAAAGACACCTTTTTTTCCATGGCCGCCAGCGACATCCGGGGGCCGTCCAAGCTGGAAGGGACGGTGCATGTCAATACCCAACTGATCCGAAAATTCATGAAGAATTATTTTTTCAGCCCGGCCGATTTTGCGTCTGTGTCTGCGGACCTGTCCACCAAGGATGATCTTTTTCTATTTAATCAGGGACCGACCAGGGGATTGGGAGGGGTTCATTTTCATGATTATAAGCCGGTCTTTGAATTGTTTCGGGGACTACCGAATGTAAATGCTTTTATATCACAAGTCGATCTATTTAAGGCATTACTGACCCGGGTCTATCCGGATCAGGCCCAGGACATGGATCCATCCTTTTCTTTGCCTCTGGGGGAGATGTTTTCCATCGTGGTTTACGGGCAGCTGATACTGGAGCAGGCCGGCCTCGAAAACCTGGATAAGGAGGTTATCAACCAGATTTTTGATTTTATGGTCAGAGATTTTGCTTTATTCGCCTTGCAGATTTACGGCCTGAAGAACACCAAAGAGGAACAGAGGTCCTTCTGCCGGGACATCATGCTGATCAGGGCCGTGGGCGACGAGACCCAATACAACCGCGTTTGGAAAAATTATGTTGCAGTGCTGAATGGAGAATATCAGATGAATGATTGAGAAGACTTCTTAAACAAAAGAAGCTCCCGGCCTTATATGACCGGGAGCTTCTTTTTGGGTATCTATTTAGCTTTTTGAAATTCAAATCGTTTCCCGTTCACGACGTCATTGATACGCATGGCGGGAACACCGATATCTTTCGCAGGGCGATATTGTGACAACGCCAGCTCGTCCAATAATTCCGTAAGATATGCACCGGGATGCACCGGTGGTATGCGTTTGCAGATTCGCCATTGATTGCTAATCACGGATAATCAGATAATGATTTTTAGAATCCCAAAGACCCCAACGTTTCTATTGGATTTATTGGACGCCTCGATTTCCCGTGTAGATTGTCCATCCAGCGAATCGCCCCGGAATCGCTGATCTTGCCGAGATGCGAATCAATGGTGACAGACCTGAAGTGTGGGGCGCTCCCCCCGGAATGCTTCAAGACAGGTAGGCGCGCCAGCCGGCGAGTAGCGATCCGGGACGGAGGTTCAGGGCGGCCGAGGCCTCCGCAACGGGCGTGAAGCCGCAATATCGACAGTCGACCGTGCCCCTCCCTCTGGCATAGCAACCCTGGGTGATCAGGCCGTCTGGATCAACGTTGATCAGCAGGTCTTCACGGCAGGGCCAATCGCTGCGGATCATACCCCTGAGGCAGCGCGCCGAGTTGAGGATGGGGTAAGACCGCCTGAGGCGGAGAGCCTGCTCCAGGGCCATCCTGCGCTCCTCGCCGGAAAGGCCCAGAGCAGACGCCACCTGCCCGTAGGGATAGAAGAGCTGCAGGGTCATCCCCTTCACGGCGGGGTTTCCTTTCAGCATCTCCGTTAGCTTGTCCAGTTCCCGCCAGTTGAGCCGGTTCATTGTGAAATGGACCAGAATCCGCGTTGCCTTCGGGGAGCGGCCGGCGGCCTCCAGGTTTGCCCATACCCGCCCGAAAGAGCCGCTCCTCAAGCGGTCATGCACCCCCTCCGTCCCGTCCAAGCTCACCCAGAGGATATCAGCAGGCACATCCAAGGGAAAGGTGCCGTTCGTGGTGACGGCCACCCTGAGGAAGCGCCGTTTCGCATACGCCACCAGCTCACGAAGGCCGCGGCCCCCGTCGCTCCAGAGAAAGGGTTCTCCGCCTTCGAAAACAACGATCCTCGTCCCGCGGCGCTTGAGCTCCTCCAGCGCCCTAACGGCACCCTCCCAGGTGATGCTCGAGCGCTCCTCGCCGGAACGAAGATGGAAGGGGCAGGCGCTGCACGACAGGTTGCAGTGGTAGGTCAGCTTGAAACTGGCAATCAGGGGGATTTTCTGCCGGAAGATTTTCCTCCGGACGAAAAAATCGAGTAGGTCAGGCGCCCAATGGGTGCGGCGTACCATTTCCTTCATCGCAGTCCTCCCAGCGGGCCGGGCCGCCTCGCGCAAATCGACTCCTCCAGGCGGTCGATCCGGAAGCGCAAGAGCAGGTCGATGAAGGGCTGGTATTCGAGAGGGTTTCCGGCAAAAAAGAAGAGGTGGCCCGGACAGTCACAGTCCGACGATCCGAAGGAGGCCACGCACCCATCGGCGATCCGCCCCACCTCCCTAGCCAGTTCATGCTCCAGGGGTGCGCTGGAGCGGATGGGGATGGCCATGCACCGGTCGGCATAACCCTTCAGGTAATCGATATGCCAGCGCTGGGCCGTCTTCTTCCGGAGGTGCCGCTCCAGCCGCTTCGTCAGGGCGCGCCTGGCCGTTCCCACGTACAGGTAATGCCCGGCGGAAAAGGGCATCTCCCCCAGGCTCCCGATTCGCGCCTTCATCGCCTGGGGGAGGCGGATCAGCAGCAGATAGCTTCCCGAGTCCCTGGCTTCCCGCTCGATCGTCTCCCAGGGGATGACCATCTCCCGGACCTCCGGGCCGAGGCTGAGGTCGAGCCGCCAGGTGAGCGCTACCGCCTTGATCAGCAGGTCCTCCCGCAGGTCCGCAAATGTCCGGGCAAAGGCCAGATCGGTATGGTAATCGGGAAGAAAAAAGCGGGCATGGGGCCAGTGGACCAGAAAAAGGACGCCGCAGGGAGTTCCCCGACGGCTCAGGTCGGCCAGCTCTTCCAGGTGCCGTTTCCCCCGCGCCGTGACGGCGTCGGGAAACATGGCGATCCTATTCCCGACAAGGGTGCAGGACTTGACCTCCAGATAGAAGGGCCTGCCGCCTCGCTCCAGGAGGAAATCGAATCGGCTGTGTCCTACCTTCGCTTCGGCCCGCGTGATCGTCGCATCTTCCAGCCCGGGGATCCGCCCTTTCCCGATCAGTGCGGCGGCGACGGCATTGTTCAAATGGGTGTGGAGGAGAAGCGGAATCCCCTCCCGCTCGACGGCCACCGCCGTGTGGGTCATGGCGCCGGAACCCCCGGGCGCTCGTGGGACCAGATAAACGGTGCGCCCGGGGAGGAGCAGCTCCCACAGCCGGCCCGGGTTCGGCAGATAGGCTTCGATGACGCCTCCCTCCGCGTCGCATTGGATCACGAACCGGTTGGGCCGGCGGATAAAGGTCCCTTTGAGGATATGGGTAAAGAGGGGTCCTTCAAGAAGGCCGGCCGCGGGAAAGGGTGATTTCAGCCTTGCATTCATGGTGCCCGCATCATAACCGAGCAGCGGGGGAAAGCAACCAATTATTCATACCCGAAAAAATATCATTGACACATTCAAAAAAAGTTGTTAGGGAAAGTTCAACTATTTTGAAACGAGCGAAATGACAATGAAGATCACAGCGAACAACTGGTGGTGGAACGACACGAGGGAGGGGTTTGTCCGCTGCTGAGCGAATGATTCAATAATAGTGAAAGCCGTGGGGACCTCTTCGAGACCCCACGGCTTTTTTGTTTGACGTTCATGCGAAAGGCCGTGATGCTTCACGGCCTTTTTTCGTAACGCGAAATCTTTGTGTAACATGGAAATCATGTCCCGGAGGCGCGGGATCGAAAAATATCCCATGTGAACAGGGAGCATGATTTCCAAGGCTCGAATTTGATTTGGCAATGAGGAACGACGTATGCATACACCAAACTTTGAAACGTTCACTAAACTGGCAAAGGAAGGAAACCTGATCCCCGTTTATCGCGAGATCCTCGCCGATACGGAAACCCCCGTGACGGCCCTCATGAAACTGGCGGGCCGTCCCCATCTTTTTCTCCTGGAGAGCGTGGAGGGAGGCGAGAAATGGGGGCGATACAGCTTCCTCGGGGCGGACCCGCCGGCACTCTTCCGCGTCCGGAACGGCGAGATCCTTATTGAAGAAAATGGGGCGGTTCAGCGGCGTCCTCATGGGGGCGATCCGATGCGTTTTTTGAAGGAGTTCCTAAGCCGCTACCGACCGGTTCCGGTGGCAGGTCTGCCGCGGTTTTTCGGGGGCGCCGTTGGGTTCCTCGGCTATGACATGGCCCGGTATTTCGAAAAGCTGCCCGAGGCGGCCGCCGGAGACGCCCCGCTCGACGATGCCGTTTTCATGATCACCGACTCGCTGGTCATCTTCGACAACGTCCGCCATACGATCAAGGTCGTCGCCTGCGCCGTCACCGAAGACGAAGAGGATCTGAAACCGATCTACGAAAAAGCCCTCCGCCGGATCGATGCAATCACCGACCTGCTCAAGGCCCCCCGACCCGCAACACGCGATACTGCCTCCCGGAAAGCCTCCCTTCCCTTCCGGCCCGACATGACCCCGGATACATTCAAGACAATGGTCAACAGGGCCAAGGAGTATATCGTTGCGGGGGATATCATCCAGGCGGTTATTTCCCAGAGGTTTCAACGGGATTGCGGGGCCGACCCGGTCGATCTCTACCGGGCGCTTCGCCACATCAACCCCTCGCCCTATTTGTTCTTTCTCCGCACCGGAGAGATGTATCTGATCGGCTCTTCACCGGAGGTCATGGTCCGCCTCGAGGAGGGGATCGCGGAGCTCAAGCCCATCGCCGGGACAAGGCGACGGGGGAGGAACGAACAGGAAGACCGGAAGCTCGCGGACGAGCTTCTGCAGGACCCCAAGGAACGGGCGGAGCACGTCATGCTCGTCGATCTGGGTCGGAACGACCTGGGGAGGATCGCCCGGATCGGTAGCGTCCAGGTAGGGCAGCTCATGGCGGTGGAGCGCTACTCCCACGTCATGCACCTGGTCTCGGACATCCAGGCGCAGATCGCGCCGGGAAAGGACTGCTTCGACGTCCTCCGGGCGACCTTCCCGGCGGGGACCCTCTCCGGGGCGCCGAAGATCCGCGCGATGGAGATCATCGCGGAGCTCGAGCCTTCGAAACGGGGGCCTTACGGCGGTGCCGTGGGATACTTCGGCTATGACGGCAATATGGATTTCTGCATCACGATCCGGACGATGCTGATCCGGAACAGGAAGATCACCCTCCAGGCCGGCGCCGGCATCGTTGCAGACTCCGACCCGGAGGCAGAGTACAGAGAGACGCTCGGCAAGGCGGAGGGGATGGTCCAGGCTGTTCGCCTCGCCGAAAGCGGATTCGAACTGTAAAAGGAGTAAAATGATGATTCTGATGATCGACAACTACGATTCCTTTACCTACAACCTGGTTCAGTACCTGGGCCAGCTCGGGGAGGAGGTGGACGTCCGCCGGAACGACGAGATCACCCTGGCGGAGATCGAAACCATGAAACCGGAGGCGATTTTTCTTTCACCCGGCCCCTGTTCGCCGCAGCAGGCAGGGATAACCGTCGAGGCGGTCAGGATGTTCCACCCGCGAATCCCCATCATGGGGGTATGCCTCGGCCACCAAGCCATCGCCAGCGCCTTTGGCGGCAGAGTGATACGGGCGGGGAGGATCATGCACGGCAAGACCTCGCCGATCCTCAATGACGGCCGGACCATCTTCGAGGGGCTTGCCAGCCCTTTTCCCGCCGGACGCTACCACTCGCTTCTCGTCGAGCGCGAAACCCTCCCTGACTGTCTGGAGATCAGCGCGGAGACCCAGGAGGGAGAGATCATGGGGCTCCGGCACAAAAGGTGGCCCGTGGAGGGGATTCAGTTTCATCCGGAATCGATCCTGACGCCGGGTGGGAAGCGGATCATCAGAAATTTTCTCAAAATGCTCGACAGGAAAAGGAGGCGCCGCTCATGATTCGCGAGGGAATAGCCAAGGCGGTCCGCGGGGAGAACCTGCGGGAGGCAGAGATGATAACCATCATGACGGAGGTGATGGAAGGGGAAGCGACCCCTGCCCAGGTCGCCGCCTTCATGACCGCCCTCCGGATGAAGGGTGAAACGGTGGAGGAGGTGACCGGGGCGGCCCGCGTCATGCGGCATAAAGCGACCCGGATCGACGCCCGCGCGCCCATCGTCGTGGATACCTGCGGGACAGGCGGCGACGGGAGCAACACCTTCAACATCTCCACCACCACCGCCTTTGTCGTCGCCGCGGCCGGACTCACAGTGGCGAAGCACGGAAACCGTGCGGTTTCCAGCGGCTGCGGCAGCGCGGATCTCCTCGAAGCCCTCGGCGTCAAGATCGACGCGGACCCGGAGATCGTGGAGGAGTGCCTCCAGGAGGTCGGAATCGGATTTCTCTTCGCCCCCCGGTTCCACGGGGCGATGAAATACGCGCTCGGACCGCGGAGGGAAATCGGCATTCGAACGATCTTCAATATGCTGGGACCGCTCACCAACCCCGCCGGGGCAACATGCCAGCTTATCGGGGTGTATGACCCGAAGCTCACCGAGATGTTCGCCGGTGTCCTTAAGAACCTCGGAACCAGGCGCGCCTTCGTCGTCCACGGCGCCGACGGCCTCGACGAGGCGACCGTCACGGGGGAGACACGGGTCTCCGAGCTGAAGGAGGGGCTGATCACAACCCGCAACATCGATCCTCTGGAACTTTTCGGAGAAAACTGCCCCGCGTCCGACCTCCGGGGCGGGGACGCGGAGACAAACGCCCGGATCACGACGGAGGTTCTGACCGGTGCTCTGCGGGGCGCCCGCCGGCAAATCGTGATTCTCAATGCGGCGCTTGCCATCGTAGCCGGTGGAAAGGCCGCGACCATCAAAGAAGGAATCGCAACCGCCGGGATTTGCATCGACAGCGGCGGCGCCCTGAAGAAGTTGCAGGCCTTGATCGAGCGGAGCAATGCATGATTCTTGATGATATCGTCGAGGTCAAGCGCCGCGAGGTGGCGGAAAGAAAAAAGGCAACCCCCCTCGCCGCGCTGGAAACAGCCGCCCAAGCGATGCCCCCGACCCGCGATTTTCGGCAGGCGATTGCCGGGGGTAGATGCGCGATCATCGCCGAGGTGAAGCGGCGCTCGCCTTCCAGGGGGGTCATCCGGAAGGATTTCGATCCCGTCCAAATCGCCCGCGAATACGAAAGGTACGGGGCGGCAGCGGTCTCCGTCCTCACGGACGAGACCTTCTTCGGGGGAAGCGACGCGGATCTGACCGCCGTAAAAGGTGCGATCTCGCTGCCGGTCCTCCGAAAGGAGTTCATCATCGATCCCTGGCAGATCCACGAGTCGCGGGCGATCGGCGCCGACGCCCTTCTGCTCATCGCGGCCGTTCTCGGGGAAAATCAGCTCCGGGAATACCGTGCGCTTGCCGCTTCGCTGGGCCTCGCCTCGCTGGTGGAGGTCCACGACCGCCGGGAGTTGGAAACGGCCCTCGGCGCCGGGGTCGGGATCATCGGGATCAACAACCGGGATCTCCGAACCTTTGCGACGGATATCGGGACATCGCTTGCACTGGCTCCCTTTGTTCCGGCGGACCGGATCATCATCAGCGAAAGCGGGTTTGGCTCGCGCAAGGAGATCGAGACCCTCCTTCGGGCCGGTGTCCGGGCCTTTCTGATCGGCGAGGCGCTGGTCGCGGCCCCGGACCGAAGGGCAAAATTCGCGGAGCTCCTGGGACGATGAAGGGGGCGCATACGGAAATCAAGATCTGCGGGATCACCCGCCTCGAAGATGCCCTTTGCGCTGCCGCGTGCGGAGTGGACGCCGTCGGGTTTATCTTCCATCCGGCGAGCCCCCGTTACATCGCACCCGAAAGGGCAGGGGCGATTATCGCAGCGCTCTCCGAGGGGATCACAACGGTCGGCGTCTTTGTCAACCACAAAAGAGAGACGGTGGAACGGACCGTCGAGTTATGCGGCCTCGATATGATCCAATTCCATGGCGACGAATCCCCTGCCTATTGCCGTCACTTCCCGCCCGAACGGGTGATCAAGGCCGTCTCCCCGGCAACGCCCGAGGAGCTCCGGACCCTCGATGCATACCGGGTGCGGGCCCTCCTGATCGACGCCCGGGATGCCGGCCGCCGTGGGGGGACGGGAAAGCGCTCCGACTGGAACCTCGCCGTAAAAATCCGGGAGAAGCGCCCGCTGATCCTTGCCGGCGGTCTCAACCCGGAGAACATCGGGGAGGCCCTTGCTGCCGTTGCCCCACGGGCCGTTGACATCAACAGCGGCTGCGAGTCGTCGCCGGGGATCAAGGATCACGCCAGGATGCGGAGGATCATCGGGCTGATCCGGGAAACCACACAAGGAATGATCCGCCCGGGAGGGGCGCCCGAACCAGAGGTCATCTTTGGAAAGGAAATGAAGTCATGAAGCATGCACAACCGGACAGACACGGCCACTTCGGAATCTTTGGGGGTCGCTATGCCGCGGAAACCTTGATGCCCGCCCTGCTGGAGTTAGAGGCGGCCTATCGCGAGGCAAGGAGGGATGCGGCCTTCAAAAAGGAGTTTGCCTTCTATCTTCGCGAATACGCGGGGCGGGAGACCCCCCTCTTCGAGGCGCGGAGACTCACGGAGTCCCTCGGCGGCGCGAAGATCTACCTGAAGCGGGAGGACATGAATCACACCGGTTCGCACAAGCTCAACAACACCCTGGGGCAGGTCCTCCTCGCCCGGCGGATGGGAAAGAAAAAGGTGATCGCCGAGACCGGAGCGGGCCAGCACGGCGTGGCGACCGCCACGGCGGCGGCGCTTTTCGGTATGGAGTGCCGGGTTTTTATGGGCGAGGAAGACATCCGGCGGCAGGCGCACAACGTGTTTCGGATGCGGATTCTCGGCGCCGAGGTTGTCCCCGTGGCCGCCGGGACTGCGACCCTCAAGGACGCGATGAACGAGGCGATGCGCGACTGGGTCACAACGGTCAGGGACACGTTCTACGTAATCGGCACCACGGCGGGCCCCCACCCCTACCCGGTCATGGTGCGCGATTTCCAGAGCGTCATCGGCCGGGAGGCGAAAAGGCAGATCCTCAAAAAAGAGGGACGGCTTCCCGATCTCCTCATCGCCTGCGTGGGAGGGGGAAGCAACGCCCTGGGTCTCTTCTACCCGTTTTTGGCCGATACCTCGGTGGCGATGACAGGCGTCGAGGCGGCGGGAAAAGGGCTCGCTACGGGGTTCCATGCGGCGAGCATCACGGCGGGACGCGTGGGCGTCCTCCACGGCAACAAGACCTACCTCCTGCAGGATGAACACGGACAGGTGCGGGACGCCTACGCGATCGCCGCCGGCCTCGATTATCCCGGGGTGGGTCCGGAGCACGCCTGGCTCCACGATACGGGAAGGGCAGGATATGTTACGGTGACGGACGCGGAGGCGATAGAGGCATTCGTTTCCCTTTCCCGCCGGGAAGGGATCATCCCCGCCCTGGAGAGCGCCCATGCCCTGGCCCATACGATGAGGATCGCGCCGGCCATGGCAAAGGACAGGATCGTCATCGTCAACCTCTCCGGTCGGGGAGACAAGGACGCGGAGACCATCGCCGAGAGCGGAAAGGGAAAAGGGTAATGGGACGGATCGAAGCGCGCTTCGCGGCGTTGAAAAAAGAGGGGAAGAAGGCGTTCGTGGCCTATCTGACGGCCGGCGATCCCGACATGAAAACGACTGCTGACCTGATCCTTGCCCTGGAAGCCACCGGGGTGGATATTATCGAAATCGGCGTCCCTTTCTCCGATCCGACGGCGGACGGACCCGCCATCCAGGCCGCCTCCCAGCGCGCCCTCAAGCGCGGAACAACGCTTCAGAAGATCCTCGCGATGATCGCCTCGGTTCGCCGGAAGAGCGGAATCCCGATCGTCCTTTTCGGGTACTTTAACCCCATCCTGAGCTACGGGACGGAAAAATTCGCGGCCGATGCGAAAAGCGCCGGTGTGGACGGCCTCCTTGTGGTCGATCTCCCCCCCGAGGAGGCCGGCGAACTTCGCCTGTACACCGACCCGGCGGGGCTGGCCTTCATCACGCTCATCGCCCCCACCACCGATCCCGGACGGATCGGAAAGATCCTCCGGGGCGCCGCGGGATTCGTCTATTTCATTTCCGTTACCGGCGTCACGGGGGCAGCCGCCCCCCGGACCCAAGACATTCGGCGCGACGTAGGACGGATAAAGCAAATGACCACCCTCCCCATCGCCGTCGGCTTCGGTATCTCTACGCCCGAGCAGGCGGCGGCAATCGTCCCGCTTGCGGACGGCATCGTCGTCGGCAGCGCCCTGGTTCGTCTGATCGCCGAGAAACGGCGAAGCGACGCAGTCGTCCGGGCGGTCGCAGCACTCGCGGCAAAGATCCGGCGGGCGATCGACACGCCCGCACTACGCGGGAGGCATCTTACGCAGGGGTGAAGGGAAACGGGTTGTAGCGCAGCAGATGAGTGTTTTGTGGTAGCCTGCTAAGGCGCCTGCACGGGGATCCATCGATCCGTGGTCGTTCCGTCTCCGAGCTGGCCGTTGCTGTTGTTACCCCATGTCCAGAACGTATTATCGGTCTTGATCGCGGCGCTGTCATTCCGGCCCGCGGCAACAGCCACGCCGCCGGATAACCCCATGACCTGGACGGGGGTCGTGCTTGCGGTCGTCGTCCCGTTGCCGAGCTGGCCGTTGCTGTTGCTGCCCCAGGCCCAGACCGTGCCGTCGCTCTTGAGGACAACGGCATGTTCGTCGCCTGCCGCGATGGCCGCTACGGAGGCCAGTCCGGAGCTCGCCACCGCTGTCGAGCTGTCGGTGGTCGTTCCGTTGCCGAGCTGGCCCCTGCTGTTGCTGCCCCAGGCTCGGAGCGTCAGGTCGGTGATGAGGGCCAGATTGAAGTCATTGCCCGCCGCAACGGCGACCACGGATGTCAGGCCGGTGACCTGGACGGGGACGGGGCTATCGGTGGTCGTTCCGTTGCCAAGCTGTCCCCTGTTGTTGCTTCCCCAGGCCCAGACCGTACCGTTGCTCATCAGGGAAAGAACATGGTCATAACCTGCCGAGACGGCTACAACCGCTGTTGACAAGCCGGTGACCTGCACCGGAATCGAACTGTTTGTCGTTGTTCCGTTGCCGAGCTGGCCGCTACCGTTGATCCCCCATGTCCAGACGGTGCCGTCGCCCTTCAGGGCAACGGTGAATCTGTAGCCCGCCGTAACGTCGATGATGTTTGTCAACGAGACGATCAGGATCGGGACATTACTGTCGGTGGTCGTTCCGTTGCCGAGCTGGCCGTTGCTGTTGTTGCCCCATGTCCAAACCGTGCCGTCGCCCTTCAGGGCGACCGTATGGTCCTCACCCGTGTCGACCGCCTTCATACCCGATAAGGAAGCGACCTGCACGCGACTCACGCGATCGGTCGCCGTTCCGTCACCGAGTTGGCCGCTGTTGTTGCTCCCCCATCCCCAAATCGTTCCATCGCCTCTTACGCAAACGGTATGGGTCGCCGTAGCGAGTTTTCCGTCGATGGTGGCGACGAAATTAAACGCGGTTGCATTGATGCCGTCAAGATAGACGGGACGGGCCGAAGGGACAAAGGTATAGCCGGTCAGCGATGGGGTCAGCAGATATGTGCCGATCGGCATGTCGCCGAAAAAATAATTTCCGTTGGCATCGGTGGTCGCCGTCCTTCCTTCTTTGCCGGTAAGGGTTACCGTGACCCCCGAAAGCGCCGAACCGGCGACGGTCGTTTGACCGGAAATGGAGTATACGGACCCCTTCCCGCACCCCAGAACCATCAGCGCCACGATCACGCTCAAAAATGCATTCAGAGTAACAAACGATTCGGTACGCTTCATCGGATTACCTCATTTCACCGGGATCTTCCTGCCACATCATTTTGCATGAAAATATCGATCAGGAGTGTCATGATACTTTGCCTTTTGGGGTTTTTCAAGATAAATATACAGATATGAAGGAGAAAATGAGAGATCCGGTGACTGCCATATATGATGTGGTTAGGATTATTAAGAGTATAATGGCGCGTCAGCTGTTCCGAGAGTTCCCGATATTGAAGAGGAAGCTGTGGTTTGGGGAGCTGCGGGAGGACGGGTATTTTTCACGAACCGATGGGGATCGCATGACTCGTGAAGTGACTGAGAAATACATTGAGCATCATAGGAGCGTAACGCAAGGATCTGCACAGCTTGAGTTCAAGCTGTGCTAAAGATGCTCCGCGGCTTGCCGCAGGGAGCATCACTAATTTCTCTCTGAAAAACTCTGGAAACTCCAGCGATTGTTTCACTTGAAAAAAGTATTTTGACGGTATAGATTTCAATGAAAAATCTCCTCTAAAAGCGGCAGTGACGCCAGTGAACCGAATGGAAAGCATCTTCACGGTTAAGGGATACGGTCGATGTTTACCTTGCTGCCTGTCCTAAATCCCCTACAGCAAAAGTATTTTAAAAAAGCCAAATTCTGCTTGGGGATATGCCTTGGACTTCTTCTTGTGATTAAAGAAGGATATGCCGTGCAACCACCGCCCCCGCCTTTAAATCTTGCCCTGTTAAGGATACTTGTTGCAGAGGCAGACCTGATCGCTGTTGGGACGATCACAGTGGTCAAGGAATCAGGCAAAAAGGAGAATACAGAAGAATCCGAAAAAACGGTGGAAGCTGTCCTACGCATAGAAAAACTGTTAAAGGGCAGGGTTTCCACAAAAACCGTCTTGATCAGGGAAACCTATAGAACCTATATTCCCCAAGTATCCGCATCCGGACCAGGGGACGGAAGCGAGCCACAGAAAATGGTCGTCAGAGAGATTGCCGGGCCGAGCGCTTACCACGGACGATATGAAAAGGGATCCCGCATTGTTATACTTCTGGGAAAAACAGATGGGGCCGATCAATACAAACCGCTGGGCTCGGGCACATACGACAGGCACCTTTGCGAATTTCTGATCGAAGACAAAAGAATCAAGACACTCTATTTCCAGTTCGCCGACGATGTCGGGAAATATACAGCGGATGAGAATCAATTTATCGGGCTCATTCACAAATTGACAAAAGCGCGTTCAAACCAAAGGAGCGAATGATGTCTAAAGCTTCAAGAACACGATGTTCCATTTTTATCACCTGTTTTCTGGCATTGTTTTTCTTCATTCATCCGGTATTTTCCATTGCGTCTTCCAACGAGGATATACCGTTAAATCCATACGGCATCCGTTCGACAAATCCGTATTTGGTGGATCGATTCATCGAGGACGGTAAATCCATCGACGAAGTTATCGTTCCCGGTCCTCCCGATCCTCCGGAAGGGTTTTTTCGGGAATATGTTGCCGATCATCCCGTGCCCAACATCGCTGCGGGAACCAATACGCTTTCAAACGTGCCGGCGATGACTTGGGTATTTGGATGCTCGGCCACGTCCGCGGCCATGATGTTCGGCTACTACGATAACAAAGGTTATGCCGACATGTATACCGGACCGGCCAACGGGGGGGATTTCCCCATGACCAACGCAACATGGGGTACAGTGGTCATCAATGGGGAGACCAGGGCCTTGTGCCCGCTCAGCGCCACGCGCAACGGTCTTGACGGCCGGACGATCAGGGGGCATGTTGACGATTACTGGGTAAAATATGATAGTGCAGACCCCGATCCGTTTATCGGTCAATGGACGGAACATGCTTACGGGGGATGCACCGGCGATTATATGGGAACCAACCAGTCCCAGTGGGGTAACCGAGATGGTGGGACAAGTTTTTGGTACTATACCAATGGCAGCCCCCTCTACAATTACACGGCCCCGGCCGGCCGCCGCGACGGGTGTTACGGAATGAAGCTGTTTGTCGAATCGAGAGGTTATACTGTTCAGGCCAACGGGAATTTCAATCAATACATAAAGGGATACGGATCAAATCCCGCTTTGGGATTTACTTATGTTGATTTCAAGGCGGAAATAGATGCCGGCCGCCCTGTTCTTATCCATCTTAGGGGCCATACAATGCTGGGTTATGGCTATAACGATCCTTCAACGATCTACATACGAGACACCTGGGACTATCTCAACCATTCCATGACCTGGGGAGGCAGTTATAGCGATATGCAGCACGTAGGCGTTACTGTACTTCGGCTTGCTGATGCATCCGCAGATATGAGCATCACGAAAACGGGTTCGCCCTCTTCGGTCATAGTCGGAGACAATATCACCTACACAATCACGGTGAGGAACAGCGGACCGAATAGTGCGACCAACGTCACAGTGACCGATGCTCTGCCCGCGGGTGTCACTTACGTCTCGGCGACACCTAGCCAGGGGACATGCAGCGGTACCGGCACCGTCACCTGCAATCTGGGTACGATGAACAACGGTTCCACCGTGACGATATCCTTGGTGGTCACCTCAACGGCAGCAAACGCGACCCTGACCAATTCGGCCAGCGTTACCAGCGATTTGGCGGATTCGACTCCTGCGAACAACACAGCGACAGCAAGCACGATAGTCAACAATCCGGTACCGGCCATCAGCTCTTTGAGCCCGTCTACAGCGGTTCCGGGCGGATTAGCGTTCACTCTGACCATCAACGGAAGTAATTTTGTCGCCACCTCACAGGCAAAATGGAACGGCGCCAATCGCACGACAACTTTTGTTTCAGCAGTGCGATTAACGGTAATGATTTTAACGGCGGATATTGCAGGCGAAGGTACGGTGAACATAACTGTGGTCAATCCGACACCCGGAGGCGGATCTTCAAATACAGCGATCTTCACTGTCAGCGCGATACCCGTTTCCGGTGGTGGCGGGGGGGGTGGTGGATGTTTCATTGCCACAGCGGCGTATGGAACATCGCTTGATCCCCATGTTACTGTACTCAAAGAATTTAGAGACAGGCATCTCCTGCCCAGTCGCGCAGGCAGAGCCTTCATAGGGTTTTATTATCACCATTCACCCGCACTGGCGAACCTCATCCGTGAACATGAGATGCTCCGGGCTGGAACCCGAACTATACTTTCGCTTATCATATTCTCAATACGATACCCGCTGATACCCGCGGGATTACTGATCGTCGTATGCGTTTTTGTAGCGGTCGTGTTGGTAGGACGGAGGTATTTATTGCAGAAGACCCCGACGAGCCAGCCGCAGGAAAGATGAATGTGGTGTAATGATAGATGGGATCGACGATCAGCGCTGATGGAACGCTTCTCTGACCGCCACGGCAGAAGACCCCAGATAATAGCCGGGGTATTTCTGGGGGCCGCCTGCATCGGGGCTTTTGCTATGTCGGACTCAGTCCTTCTATTCCTCGGCCTCGCCTTTGGCCTCTACTTTTCAGTCGTGACATCAACATCGTCCGCCCTTATCACTGATTCATGCAAGGCCGTAGGTCATGGCGCTGCCATGGGGACTCTCGGCTCGATCATGGACATCGGCCACACTACAGGGTCGCTCGTCGCGTCTCCCCTCCATTGTTTGGCAGCGCCTCCGCGCAATCGGAAACGGAAACTCTCATTAACTACCTCACCGCGCATATGTATACCTCTGAAAAAACACCCGCTCAACTTCACAAGTCAACTTCTCTTAGTATTTTTAAGGTGTTGTCTAATATAAAACTCAGGGAACTCCAGGCCATATATTCCTTGACGTTCGCACATGAATTCATTTAGACTATGTTCACGCTTGAACACCGTTTAGGGCGGATTATGCCTGCGTCGGTCTCAAACGAATAAAAGTGTTATTTTTCATCACAGACCAAGGGGGTAGAAAATGAAAAAGAAGCGTCTTTTGTTCCTGATCTTCGTTGCGGTCCTTCTCGCATCGTTCGCCTACATGTCGCTCACCGATCATTCCAAGATCAGTGCCGCGGATAAAGGCGCCATACCGGCGCTGTTTTCAGAGGCGGCGGTGAGCGGCCAGCCGGATCGGACGAACGACCGGACGATCATCAGGCAGCGTCACATCACTATCAATTTAGGCCTATTGATGAAAGCGGACGGTTCTCCAAAACCGGACAGCAAGGGATTGACTGTAAGCCTGAACCTCTTTGACGATGTGGCTCTAACGGCGGTGATCGACAAAACCGAATCGGTGTCCCCGGGCAGCTATTCCTTCATCGGCCGTGTCGCGGGAATCGAGCAGAGTTCAGTGATCCTGTCCGTTTACGACAGCATCATGTCCGGCAGCATCACCCTCCCTGGGGCGTCGTACCAGGTGCGCTATGTCAGCGGGGGGGTGCACGCCGCCTACCAGATCGATCCGTCCGCCTACCCTCGGGAAGCCCCGCCCATCCCCATTTATCCCACCGGCAAGGATTCATCGCAAAATTCAATCCCCGCCGGCCGGGACAGCGGCTCAACGATCGATATCCTGGTAGCCTATACGTCGGCGGCCAGGAGCGCCCAGGGCGGCACTTCGGCGATGCAATCCCTCATCAACCTGGCCGTTTCGGAAACGAACACCGGCTACTCCCAGAGCCAGGTGAACCAGCGGGTTCGCCTGGTTCATACCACCGAGGTCTCGTATACGGAGAGCAGCGATACCGACGCGGGTTGGTCAACCGATCTTTCGAGACTGAGGTCAACATCGGATGGATATATGGACAATATCCACACGCTGCGCGATCAGTACGGCGCCGATCTCGTTGTGCTGATCATTGCAAAAGGCTATTATTGCGGCCTTGGCTATATGATGGCCTCCCTGTCCGGTACTTTTGAGAGCTATGCCTTTAGCATGATTTCGCGTTCCTGCGTCGCCGGACCGCAATATTCTTTTGCCCACGAGATGGGACACAACATGGGATCTAATCATGATCACGCCAATGCTTCGGATGTGCGTGCGGCGGATGTGAATGCCGTCGGCGATCAGGTTTACCCATACTCATTCGGCTATCAGGCGCCGTCGAAGGCCTTCCGAACGATCATGGCTTATCCCTGTTCGGGCACGTCCTGTCCGCGGATCAATTACTGGTCCAACCCAGGACTGCAATGGGTCGCCACGGGAGAACTCCTGGGGGTTGCCGGCGAGGGCCCGACCGCCGCCGACAATCACCGCTCCTTGAACAACACGGCCTTCACCGTGGCCAACTTCCGCCAGCAGACAACCGCTACGACGACATCGACGACGTCGACGACGTCAACGACGACCATTGACCCCTTTAACATCGGCGGCGGGGGCGGCTGCTTCATCGCGACCGCCGCCTACGGATCCTACCTGGACCCGCATGTCGTCGTGTTGAGAGATTTTCGCGATCGTTATCTCCAGACCAATCGGCCCGGACAGTATTTCATCGCCTGGTATTATCATAATTCCCCGCCGGTTGCAGACCTCATCCGGAACAACGAACCTCTGAAAATGATGACCCGGGCTCTGTTGGCTCCGGTTATTTTGGCAATCCAGTATCCCGCCCTCTTCGTGTCGCTTGTCATCCTTCTTTCGCTGGTGATCGTGTTTGTCGCGAAGCGGGAAAGGCAGGGATATCGTCACCGCAAAGCGGTGATATAAACTCGCCGAGTCCCGCACGTGAATTTCGATCCCTTCGGATGGATTGAGAAGTGGATTCCCGCACGGTGGCTGCATTCGATCATCCGGATTTTCATTCTGACGGTCCTTTGCGTATTCTTGACCGTTCATCTCCGACGGTACGACCATTACGTGCTCAAACCGCTGTGGATCACGGAAGGGTTCATCTATGTCACGTTCTTTCTCATCTACTCGGTGCGGACAGATCCGAGGGACCGATCGCGGGGATTCATGGAGATTGTCCTCCCGCTGATCGGTGCGGTCCTTCCCTTTGCCCTTCTGTTGTCACCGCCGGTCCACTGGATAGCCGGGTTTCCATTTCGGCAATATCTCATCTTTTACTGGATGGCGCTTTCGTCCTGCTTGACTTTATGGGGGTTGTGGACTTTACGTCGGTCGTTCAGCATCACGGTAGAAGTGCGCTCCCTTATAGCGAGGGGGCCTTATCGCTGGATTCGCCACCCCATCTACCTGGGGGAGATCCTCGCGGCGGGCGCCGTAATGATCTGGCGGTTCTCGGTGATCAATCTGTTCATCTGGGCCGCTTTCGTCTGTATACAGATGGTTCGGGCGCGTCTTGAAGAAAGAAAGCTCCGCTCCTACTTTCCCGAATATGATGCATGTATGAAAGGAAAATGGTTTTGGTAGTCGAGGGCCAACAGCCGGCGACGGATTCAGATGAAAAAGGGGTGCACGCCGATCGGCATGCACCCCTTTTTCATCTGTTCTCAACGAAGAAAATCCCGGAAACCGATCCGTCTATTCGATGACGATCAGCAGTTGTTCCGTCTCGACGCTGTCGTTGGCCTTGACCTTGATTTCCTTCACTGTGCCGTCGGCCGGCGCGTAAATCGGGTTTTCCATCTTCATCGCTTCCAGCATCACGACTTCGTCGTCTTCCTTCACCTGATCTCCCACTTTCACCAGGACTTCCAGGATTTTGCCCGGCATCGGGGCCCTCACCTCTACACTCATTGCCGTTACCTCCGTATTATGATGAACCTCATGTTCCGATCCTCCGCAGCCTCGTTTCCGCTGCGATCCAACCCTTATTCATGCTTCGCCGCGATGGCAAAGCGAATTTCGCCGATCCTTTACTGTGGCATATGCGGCCGTTCGGATGTCTTTTTATACTTACTGATTGATCAAGTCAAGACGAAAGTGCTGCCTTGCCGTTTCTTTCGAGACGCAGGACCTCCTCTGGGATCTCCCGGCAGCTTTCCAACACCCGCCAGGCGCCGGGAAACGAGGCGCCGCGCGTCAGATCGTTGGGAACGACCAGGCAGCGGATGCCGGCAGCCAACGCCGAGGCGAGACCGCGCGGTGAGTCCTCGACGACAAGGCACTCCTCCGCATCGAACCCGCTTCTCTTCAGGGCTGTAAGATAAGGCTCGGGGTTAGGCTTCGATAAAACGTAATCCTCCCGCGTGAGGACAAAGTCGAACCAGGGGAGCAGCCCCGTCCCGGCGTGTATCGCGTCAAAATGCTCACGCCGCGAGCTGGTCACGATCGCCTGTAAGACCTTTCCCCGCATCGCTCCCAGAATCTCTTCCACCCCGTCGATCACCGAAACACCGCGCCTCAGAAGCTCCGTATAGCGCCTGTTCCGCTCGCCGTGGAGTCGGTCGATCTCTTCCTGGGAAAACCCCTTCTCCTTGGCCAGGTCGAAGACGCTACGCCCCTCGACGAGGGAGATCCGCATGAAGTGGGCCTTCGTGAGCGTCACCCCGGTCCGGAGCAGGAGCTCGCGGGTCGCCTGGAAATAGAGTTTTTCTGTGTCTACAAGGACACCGTCATTATCCCAGAATATGGCTCTAATCATATTATCCTTGCAATCACTCACAAGAGACCTTCGAGTATCTCCGCCGCCTCCCGGACAAAGCCGGGGCATCGCTCTGTAAAAAGCCGCTTCTCCCGCGCCATCGCCATACCCTCGGCCGTCGTGAGATCGCAACCCAAAAGCTCGCGACAGAGAAGCGAACCGTTGCGCGACCGGAAACGGCCGGCCAAATCACGGACACGGGTATAGATCTTTTCTTTTGTTTCCCTGTCCTTAGGAGTCGTATACCCGTGCCTCAAGCCGATTACGATCATGGCGCCCGTGACCGCACCGCACACCTCTCCGAGCCCCCCCATCCCTCCCCCGAACCCGGCGGCTGCCTTCAGCGCCGTTTCCTTATCCAGACCCAGTTCGCCGCCATAGGTGGAAAGAATTGCCTGCGAACAGTTGAAACCTTCCCGGAAACAACCGACGGCATCCTCAATTTTATTACTCATAACGATCCGATTCCTCCCCTCCCTTGAATGGTGAAGCTCTCTGCCTGCAAGGCGTGGACTTCCCCTTAAGAAAGTGTTCCTTTTTCGATGCGCCCCTCAACCCCACCCCGGGGCCAGGTTTGCAGGATACGCTCCCGATTCGGCATGCAGAGGAAGTACGATTCCCAAGTTCCCCCCTGCCATCGCTGCGCAAAGCCGTGGAGCTGGCTCTCGCGGCGCTATATAGTACGGATAGGATTTGCCGTCAAACCCTTAATCGTCTTGTTTGACATTCAGGGACCTATCCGTTATATTCCACGCGGAAGTCGCGGTAACCGGAGCTGGCGCAATGCAGATACAGGATGTATTTCACTACTACGGGAATGATCTGAAAAGGGTCGAAGAGCAGATGGAGATGTATCTCCGTTCGGACGTGCGGCTCATCCCGGAAATCATACACCACCTGATCGGCAGCGGCGGCAAGCGGTTTCGGCCCCTTTTGCTGTTGGCCGCCTCGGAACTGTGCGGTTACCGCGGGGAGCGACGCTACCCCATGTCGGCCATCATCGAGTTCATCCACACCGCTACCCTTCTCCACGACGACGTCATCGACCATGCGGAAACCCGGCGCGGCAAGGCTTCGGCAAACCAGGTCTGGGGCAACGCGGCAAGCGTTCTCGTCGGAGACTTTCTCTACTCCAAATCTTTCCGACTGATGACCGATGACGGAAACCTGGCCATCCTCAAGCTCATTTCCACCACCACGAACACGATGTCGGAGGGGGAGGTTTTTCAGTTGATGAAGATGGGGGACATCAGCATCACCGAAAAGGAATACCTGTCGATCGTCGAGAAGAAGACATCCATCCTCATCTCGGCGGCCTGCGCCATAGGCGGCATCCTCGGAAACGCGGCGGACAGCAGGATCGAGGCGCTGACCCGCTTCGGGATGAGGTTGGGCAGCGCCTTTCAGATCACGGACGACACCCTTGACTATGTAGCCGATGAAGCGGAGTTCGGCAAGGCGATCGGTCAGGACCTCAAGCAAGGCAAGCTGACGCTCCCCCTCATCCGGACCATAAAGAAATGCACGGCGGAGGAACGGGCGTTTATCCGAAAGGGGATCGAGGCAAAAGACGAGGGGGCGAACGCCGGGATCATGAACCTGATCCACCATTATGACGGCATCCCTTACACCCTGGCCAAGGCCAGAGCATGCATCGAGGAGGCGCGGGGGTTCCTGACCCCCTTTCCGGACTCGGACCCCAAAACGGCTCTCCTCACGATCGCCGATTACATCATAGAAAGAAGGCTTTAGACACCTCTTAAACGGAGAACAGACCATGAGCGCAAAGAAAACGCTTGCCCTTCTTGGCGCGACAGCGCTGCTCATAGCGAGCGCGCCGCTCGGGGCGGCCACACCGGAAGAATCTTTTCGGAAGAATTTCCCCGACATCCGTGCGGACAGCGTTCGACCGGCCTTAGTCAAAGGTCTCTACGAGATTGTCTCCGGCGCTCAGGTCTTCTATTATGTCCCGGGTCCGGAGTATATCATTTACGGAGCGATCATCACGAAAGACAGGCGTAATCTCACGCAGGAGAGCATCCAGAGGATTCTGACGGGGAATCTCAAGACCGCCCCTCTTGAGAAGGCAGTGAAGATCGGCAGCGGTCCCCATACGGTGATCGAATTCACCGACCCGGACTGCAGCTACTGCCGACAGGCATCCGCCTTTCTCTCCGCGAGAAAGGATGTGACGCGGTATGTCTTTTTCTTTCCGCTCTCGATCCATCCGAACGCCGCAGCCAAGGTCCGCCATATTTTCTGCGCAACCGACCGGACACTGGCGTACGAGGAGGCAATGACCGGAAAACTGGACGACATGAAATTCACACCTTGCCAGGATACCGTAGCGATCGAATCCGGAAAGACCCACATCGAGATCGGAACTCGGATCGGCGTCAACAGCACGCCGCTCTTCCTTATTGACGGGCAGATCGTCGAGGGGGCAAATATACCGCTGATGAGACAGATCCTTGATGGCAAGAAGTGACGAGTTCGGTAAGAGGTAGGTGCAGGCATGCTGAAGGAACGTGATCTGGAGAGATATGCCGACGTCCTGCTCTGGGGACTGATGACTTCCCGACGGGAGCGCTTTCGCAAAAAAGACCTGATCCTCATCCAGTACGACCATGCGGCCCTCCGGCTCGCGGAGATTCTCTATGACCGGATCATTGCCGCGGGGATGAACCCCATTCAGCGCCAGGGACTCACCGTCGACATGGAACGCTCCTTTTACGGAAAGGCCGACGGACGGCAGCTTGTTTTTCAAGCACCCGGAGAGAAGGAATTCTACGGAAATCTCCATGGCCGGATCTACCTCCACGCTCCGGACTCATTGACCCATCTGAGAAAGATCGATCCGGTCCGGATTTGCAAGGCTATGGTTGCACGCAAGCCGCTCCGGGATATCCTCGAAAAACGCGAGCGGGAGGGTCTCCACGGCTGGACCCTCTGCACCGTACCGACGTCGGAACTCGCGGCGCAGGCGCGTACCACCCCGGAACTCTACTCCGAACAAATCATCCGTGCCTGTTATCTCGACCAGAGGGACCCGGTCAGCAAATGGAAAGCCATTCGGCAGGAGGCGATCGATATCAAACGATGGCTCGGGGGTCTGGAGGCGGCATTCATCCATTGCGAATCCGAGCGCTGCGATCTGAAACTCACATTAGGGGAGAGCAGGAAATGGGTGGGGGTCTCGGGGCACAACATCCCCAGCTTCGAATTGTTCGTCTCCCCGGACTGGCGCGGCGCCGAGGGAACCTATTACGCCAACCTCCCATCATACCGAAGCGGCAATTACGTCGAGGGCGTGCACCTGATTTTCGTCGGGGGAGTCGCAGTCGAAATCCATGCCGAGAGCGGCGAGGCGTTCGCCGTGAAGCAACTCCGGATGGACCGGGGCGCGTCAAGGATCGGGGAATTCTCCCTGACCGACAAACGCTTTTCACGGATCGACCGGTTTATGGCCGACACGCTCTTTGACGAGAATTTCGGCGGGGAGCACGGAAACTGCCATATCGCCGTCGGGGCTTCCTACACGGACAGCTACACGGGGGATCCCGCCGCCATGACCGGGGCGCTCAAAAGGCGGCTGGGATTCAACGACTCGGCCCTCCACTGGGACCTGGTAAACACGGAAAACAAAACGGTTACGGCGCATCTGAAGACGGGGAAGCGGGTGATCATCTACGAAAACGGCAAGTTTAAACACTGAAAGCTAAACAAGAAAGTTGACGAATCCCATGAAGCATTTGACTACAAAGAAGAAGCGACTTCTGACCGTCATCCTGGCCCTGGCCGGAATCGCTGTCATCCTCGCCTATCAATACTGCTTCGGCTCCTGCAGCAACCTGAAAGGGTCGGTCCTGGGCGTGGATCTCAAGTACCTGGGGATCGCGTACATGACCCTGATCCTCATCCTCGCCCTGGCGCGGCAGACGCTGCTCGGCCTGCTGGCGCTGGCCTTCGGAGCGGGCGGCGAGATCTTCCTCATCGGCTACCAGATTCGCAGCGGCGTCTACTGCCCATACTGCCTGGTGTTCGCCGCCGTGGTGGTCCTGGCCCTGCTCATTAATTTCGAGCGGTCCCGACGGGGGCTTACTGCACTGGCCGCCGGCGCCGGAATGGTCTTTTTCCTGCTGTTTTTTTCCGGCTCGACGACGCTCACCTATGCCGCGGCCCCCCCCTTGCAGTCCTTCGGCACGGGTCCCGTCGAAGTCCGGATCTACACGGATTATTTCTGCGGTCCCTGCCGCGCCGAGGAGACGGAGGTCATGGCGCTCCTCGCGGAATTGGTTGAAAAAACCCTTATTCGCGTCGTCTTCATCGACACGCCGATCCACAAGGAGACGGTCCTCTACGCCGGTTATTTTCTTTCGGCCCTCAATGCAAAGGAAGGAGGGGATCTCCGTCAGGCGGCTATGTTTAGGGCGGCGCTTTTCGAGGCGGCGGTCGAGAAAATCACCGACAAGGAGGGCTTGGAGCTTTTCCTGAAGAAAAAGGGGATTGCCCTCCGGCCTTTTGACACGGCGCCGGTCTTCAAGATCTACAGCAACTACCTCAATGAGGACCGGATCAACGCGACGCCGAGTTGCGTCATCATCGGTCCGAAGGGAAAACAGACCCTCGTGGGGAGGGAAGATACCGTCAAAGCGCTGCGCAATCTCCGGAAATAGAAGCGAAGATCCCCTCCCGCGGGGCCGACCTTGCAGGAGGCGCTCCCGTTCAAAAAAGATAAGGCACACGATTGTTACAGGTGCGATAGGTTGCCTTGCCTTCCAGAAGCCCAAGGGCGTAATCGCCCACACGATCGGGATCAAGGGTTTTCAAACACCGGTTGTCGGTGCACCTGGTATGCTTGTGATTATATGCCGAGAGGCAGGGGCTGCATTGATAGAATTGATATAAAACGACGCAATCCCCAAGCGGACCGTAAAGAAAAGGGGACTCCGCGCTGAATAGCCCCAGTATTTTGCAGGGCGTCATGGAGGCAAAATGGAGCGGTCCGTTGTCGTTGCCGATCAGCAATTCGGCCAGCAGGAAGAGTTCCAACAACTCCGTCAACGAAGTAGTTTGCCCGGAGAAATCGATGCATCGTTTGTGTCCGACCTCTTTGGCAATCCGATCGCATGTCTCCCGATTTTCCACAGTTCCGATCAAGACAACCAGACACTCGGGCTTTTTCATTAATATTTTCTTTATCGCGGCTGCGTATAAATCCTGCGGGTAGTTTCTGACCGGCAGGTTTCCGCCGACGTCGGGACAGACCAGGATGAGCGGTTGCCTTTGATAATCGGGATAGGCTTCGCGCAATTTTTGCTTCACCCCGGCGCTGATCCCGCTGTTCGAACGGTAACGGGGAAATTCGTGGTCCCGAAAATCGATGCCGCCTTTGAAATTTGGACTGTCGTTTGTTTTGTTGATGGCCGTCAAGGCAAGCGCAAGAAAATTTTTTACGATATGGGTGTTCTGGTTGAAGGCTACGGGGTAATCATAGTAACTCCCTCGATACAATCCTTCCATTTCGCACCGGTTGAAGCCGGCCGTCAATTTGGCACCGCTCAGAAAGGCAATGATGCTTGGAATGCGCATGAACAATCCCAGATCGATCGCGAGATCGATCTTTATCCTTCGTAATCGGACGAGACACGACAAGAGCGAAAAACCGAAGCGAAAAAGACCTCTGCTCTCGACGGCAAGTATTCGGTCGCCGGGAACGATGTTCAGAACCTCCCACGCCTCCCTGACCGAATCGGTGCAGAGACAGTACACATTCGCCCCTGGGTAGCTTTTCTGCAGACATCGCAGCGCGGGGTATGCCATCACGGCCGCGCCCATTTCGAACAATTCCACGACAAGGATGTTCTTTACCAGGACATCTCTGTTCCTTCGCTTGAAAAAGCGAAATAGCGAGAAAAGGAAACACAGAGGTTGCCCCAGGTTTTTATCCAAGCTGCGCAGAAAATCTGAATCGATCATTGTATAATGATATGTTCCTCTCCCGTTGCCTTGCGATCCATCATATTAAACCATGTCATCTCCTCTTTCAACCGATTCCGCCACAAAAATCTCCTTGACAGACATTCCCGCCCCTCATATCCTTGTAATATATGAAAGCAATTTCTCACAAGTCCATCGATTCCCTCTCCCCAAAGGCCATGCCCAACGAATCCGCCCACGAATCCGCGGGTGTCGAATGGTGGTTCGTGCAGGGCAGCTTTCACGGTCTCTCGTCCGGCGTCGACCATTTCATGTGTACGCTGATCCGGAACCGGGTTACAGATGAAAAGGGCCGACCCGGCAATGGTTTCGTATTACTTTTGTCCCTGTTGAACGAGGGCCAGGCCGGCACGGAATTTCTGTCGCGTGTCGACCGGGAAATGGTTTCCTGGAGCGTCCGCCTATCGGAAAAGAATCGCCCGGCGCACCTTGACAGGGACTTCGTCGAGATGTTCAGCCGCGAGGTCGCAAAGCATGGGCCGCCGCGACCCATTGAGACCGCGAGCAGCCCGCCCCGGCTGAACGCGAATCCGTTTGCCGCGGCCTGGGACGATTTCCTGCTCGCCCAGAACATCCGGGGTATTGAGCTCGCATTTGTGGGACCGCAGAACGGCCGCCGGTACCGATTTCAGCTATCTCCTCGGGGATCGCGCCGCCGAGCCTGGAAGGGGCGGGAAGAACTCACGGGCCTCAAATACTTCACCTATCCCAAGATGCATCTCACAGGCTCCGTGGATGGTTTCGAAGTGACCGGGCAGGCCTGGATGGATCACCAATGGGGTCGCCGGAAAGGCTTCCTCAACAGCGATCATGACAAACATCTGCTGGGCTGGGATTGGTTCGGCATCAGCCTGGATGAGGGCGGAGAATGCATGATCACGTCGTTCTGGAATATTTCCGACGGTCATCCGCTGGCCGGGCAGGCGATCCTTTGGCAGAACAGAAGGGAACGGATTGTCGAATCCGGAATTCGCATCGAAAAGCGCCGGCGCTGGGAAAGCGCCGTCACGCGGATCGACTATCCTGTCGAAAGCCGCATCGTGGTTCCCGAACTCGAAGCCGACCTCCTGTTTGAGCCTCTGATGGACGATCAAGAGATACCGGTCTTCGGACCCATGCGCGCAATCTGGGAGGGGGCAGGCAGGATCACGGGCACGCTGGCGGGCCGTTCAGTAACGGGGCATGCCCGATGCGAGCTTCAGGGGTACGGATACCTTCTTAGTTTTCAACCGTATCTTGACCGATTTGCCGAACGGGTCCACAGGCGCATCGCCGGGTTCATGCCGAAAAAGGCGGATGCCCGATGGCTGGATCACACGATCGGGCCTCCGGCCTGGCAAAACGAACCGGCCGCTTACAACGAGACGGTTGCCGGACCCGCATGGGACCTGATCGAGCGCAAGGGCAAATGCTGGCGACCCGCCTTCGCCCTTCTGATGCTCGAAACGCTTGGGACAAGGTCCGAACCCTACGAAGAGCTCATATGCGCCTGCGGCGAACTGCCGCATACGGGCGCGCTGATGATCGACGATATCGAAGACGATTCGCCGCTCCGACGGGGCGGGGAAAGCATCCATGTGCGCTACGGCACGGATGTCGCGATCAACGCCGCAAATACGCTCTACTTCCTGCCGCTCCCCCTGATCGGCTCCCATCCGCTTCTTTCCGCGGTGCAGAAGCTTGAGCTCTATAACCTGACAATGCTCTATTACATACGTGCCCATATGGGCCAGGCATTGGATATCTACTGGTCCCGAAGGATGACCGGAAATGGGATCGAGCAGTGGAGCGACGCTTCGCTCGGAGAAAAAATCCTGCAAATGTATGTGCAGAAAACGGGCACCGCGGTTATGGCCGGTGCCGAGGAGGCGGCGATCATCGCAGGGGTTGACCGGAAACTCCGCGCGGCCGCGCTGACTTTTGCAACGACGTTCGGCGTCGCTTTCCAGATCACGGATGATGTGCTGGACTTCAGCGGGGGGCCTCAATGGCGAAAGGACTGCGGCTCAGACCTGGCCGCGGGAAAACTCACCTATGTGATCTACCGCGCGCTCAAAACATTGCGGGGCGATAAGCGAAAACGTCTGAATCGTATTCTCTTTACTCGCGAGCTGCGCGGCGATCCCCGTATCTTGCGGGAGGGGGTCGGGCTCGTTCGGGAAACGGACGTCCTGGATCAATGCCGCGAGGAAGCGCGGACCATGTTCAAGGCCGCCTGGGAGCGCTTCGCCGATCAAGTGCCTCTGACCGAACCCAAAATGCTGCTCTACAAACTCTGTTCAAATCTGGTTGTGTCCGGCAGGTTTGAAGAAACCCCAGGTCCGGCAAATTGATACGGGCAACGCCCTTTCCCGTGGTTATATTGTCTTTTGCATCCTGTCGGATACCTCTCTGAGCAGCTTGAGAATCGCCACGCTCCTGTCCGGGGGAAGGCTGCCCATTCCGCAGGAAGGCGTGATGAGACACTGCCTGAGTATCGTACGCCGCTCGATCCCTTCGCCCTCGAGTCGCGTCATGCCTGCGTCGAGCCCGGAGATCAGCATGTCCGCCGTCCGGTCCTCGGCAATCATCCCGGTCGGGACGATCCCCCAGGCGAGCGTACCGCCGCGGGCATAGAATCGCTTTATATCCCCGATGTAGAGAAGAACGCGGTCGATATACCCGAATGCGTCAAAGTTCACAATATCCACCCCTGTTCTGAATATCATTGACCAATCCGCGTTGCCGCAACAGTGAATGCCCGCGATGCCGCCCAGCTCGTGGATCGCGTCGATGATCTCGTTGAGCTTTTCCCGAACCATTTCGGACGAAACCGCCGAGTAGCCCGAACCGAGCGTCTCCATGACCGGCTCGTCGATAAAGATGATCACCGGCTTCCCGAATTGCCTGAGCTCCGCTATTTGCCACGCGGCCTTCATGGCGAGACCCTTGACCACGGCATCGAAGAGCGTTTCATTATGGATGACGTCCCTGCCGGTATTATCCTTGAAGGACAGGCCCGCGGTAAGCGGACCGGTGATTTGCCCTTTGACATACCTCATATTCGCCGGTAGACCATTCCGCAGGGCCCGGACGAAAACCGGAAACGCCGCCGCGTACTTTTCGGAAATCCTGAAATACCCATAGTCCTTGGCGAGGTATCGTTCGTAGAACCTCTCGAGGTCGGGACTTGGGTCCCTCGATGAATCAAAAAAGAGCTTCTTGTTCGCTTCATCGATGCTGAGCCCCGGCAGGGCCTCGCTGTACTGAGTGTCCATGTGCTCGTAAAAACTCCGCTGCGGGAGCTGCGGCCAAACCGGCGCCTCGAACAGATAGGCGAGCGACAGCCGGACCGCCTGTTCGGGATCGATCATCGGCATGCTGCCGACGCCGGTAGCGATGCAATTGAAGTGATGCTTCATGATGGGTCCCTTTCAGACAGATCGCTGATCTTCATATGATCATAGTTTTGACAGAATCCCGCGGTGATAGAGGGATAGCATGTCCATACTCCAGGCGACAACGATGTGGATGAATACTCCTCCATAGAGAGAACGGGTGTAAAGGGCCAGCGTACCCAAAACAATCCCGGCAAAAAAAGCGATCACTGCTTCGGGAAAAGGTTTCGTAAAATGGATCATCGCATAGGGTAATGCCATAACAAAGATGGAGTAGCTGCCGAGGAAGCGGGCAAGACCAAACAGCATGAACCCCCGGAAGAAGAATTCCAACGCCACGAATTGCAATCCATATGCGATCTCCCAGAGCGCCAAGGACCCGACCGTGTAAATCTCGTCCCGGTAGAAGGGATATTTCCTCCAAAATGGCTCCGTAGCGGAGGCCATAATGATCAAAGGAAAAACCAGCCCGAGGATCACCACGGTGATGCGGAACAGCTCATCGCCTCTTTCGATACGTATTCCGAAATCCCTCAAATCCACTCTAAAGATAAATTTGATCACAAATAGAGGCATCAGACAATAATTGAGAACATTGGTGAGAGCCCAATAGAGCAAGGGATAAAGTTCGCGGTGTGGAAGATCACGCAGCAACTCCCGGACCGCGGGAAAACCGGTGATGAAATCGGTAACGCAGAAGAATTGGGCTGTCAGTAGGACCGCCGCCGATGTCGCAAAAACCCAAAGCGCCTGCCCGTTTAATCCTTCTTCTCTTTTATAATCATTATCGATGCGCCGCCAGATGTCCGCCGTAAGTGACTGAAGCAGACCCCTGCACGTATCGATGACGTTTTGACGGGTAACCATGCTAAAAAATAACACAAAAAGGTTGATCTATGAAATGAATTTTATCGCATATGCGGTCCATGTCATTGTATTCGGTGTGCGACAACGACCTCTCCCATGTCCCGATCGGTTAAAAAGAAATGCCGGGTCAATTCCGGACGCGCCCCATCCGGAGATGCCCGATTGAGAGGAAATCTCAGGGCTTCATACCCGGCTGGAACATCCATCGCGTTTGCAAAGATGACGAGGTGATCGGGCTTCTGTTGCAGTAAAGAATAACGCTCCTTGCCCACTACCCCGAGCACCGCTTTCGCGCACGATGGTGCTTGAATCTCAGGCAGGACCAAGTAACGGTTCCCAAGGTAAAATGTAAACGAAGGCTGAAGAAAGGACGGGGACACCCCCAGCGTCTGAGTGCGCGACGGATGTTGCTCAAAATGGCTTATCACACTGGCCAGCGATTCCGGCGCCGGAGCCATTATTTCGGAATAGACCGGAAGCCACCACGAAAAACGGCTAGCGGGATTGAACCAGAAGGAAACCGTTGCGATGTTCGTAAAGAAGACCAGGGCAGCGAGAAGCACGGCCATCGGCATCTTACGGATGCACGCTTCAAACATCGCAAAGAGAAGGATATACCCGCCCACGATGAGATGGGGCAGATATCGGAGAAGCGACAGCCCGTGTTCCGTCTCTGTTCCCACCACGACGGCGTTTAAAACGATCTGAATAGAGAGATTCCCGAGAATGAATAGATACAGCCTGTTCTTCGTAAAAATCGTGCGTTTCAGCCCCATCAAAAAAACGGTCGGAAGAAACAGCAGCGGGAGTAGATTGATGAAGTCCAGATCCATGACCCCAATCGCCGACCCCAAAAAACCGTCCCTGAACATGTGAATCGGCAGGGCGATCAGATGTGAGGCACGATACACTTCGGATCCCCCGGAAAGCGACGGACCCAACCAAACGTACCAACCTATCCAGCCGACCAACCCGAGAGTTCCGCAAAACCAGACAGACCAAGCATTTCCGCGGTATTCGAGAGCGTAATATAAAGAGAACGTGAGCCAGCTTCCGAAAGCCGCCAGGGGATGCACCTGAAAGAAAACGATGAAGACAGCCGCCAGACAAACCGCCCTGAAGCGCGGATGGATCTTTTCCCCGAAGAGCGTGACCAGCAGCAGGCAATAGGTCAAAATCAAAAGGGGGTAGTAACGCGCGTTGCGCTGGAACAGGATGACCTGCGGATTCAAGAGAATCAGTGCCGCGATCAGGGGAGCGTGAGGAAAATACGGTCGAAGCAACGGCAGCAAGGGGAAAAAGGCAAGCGCACCGGCAAGCGCGAAGAGCATCCGTAATCCGGCTGCCGTGCTCCCGAAGAGACTCTCAGAGACTGCCGCGGTGTAGTATTGAACCCACGGTATTTTTTTCGATACGAGATCCCGGTTCAGTTGAGCGCAATTTTCAAAGATCAATACGTTCCTGCCATCATCCGCCGTCGGCACGGGGTACTTTACCAAAGAGCGAGACACAACCATCGTCTCCGCTTCGTCGTTCCAGGGAAGCGGCCGGTCCAGGTTGAACATATATGCCGCGGCAATCACTGCAAAAATGGAACACAGGTACAGTGCCGACAGCAGTTTATCACGCATATATTTCAGCATGTGGGACATGAACCCCGATCCCTTATCCACCGGTTTCAGTTTCATTGCCGAAAAGCTGGTCCCGGAGATGGGCTGACCGATCCTGAGCCTTAATTCCCGACGCTGAACGCCCTTATCGCCGTACGATGGTTGTTCACCCAAACTTCCAAGAGCCATCGACCGAAGTATTTTGAACCGATGATTTTATCGGATAACAGTGACGGCAGATACAGCCAGCAGACAATGGTCAGTTTTTTGGGGGGGATCGGCGATCTCACCAGTTCGGAGTAGACCTGTTCCTTTTTGTTCAACGGATTGAGCCATCTGAATTCGACGCTCGTTTCTCTCCCCTCCGGAAGAAAGGTGAAATCAGCATGGATCCTCTCGCCCGGAGAGAAAGTATCGCGGATTTCCTTTTCCCCTCCCTCTTTTAAACGGTACAAGATGATCTGCTCGGAACCCGCTTCGGGAAAGGCAGGCGACGCAACAACGAAAAGAATGACCAGCGCCGACACAAGGAAAAGATACCTTCTCATAGTGTGCACCTATTGCTGAGATACCGCATTGTCGACATGGTCTTTGAGGGTCCCCCCCTCCCTGGTGAATCGCAGGACATCCAACCCAAATGTCCCATTGCCCTTCGCGGACATTTCGTAAAGGATCTCGACCCGGGTCGAACCCTTTTCAAGCATCGCCTTTCCCAGATCTTGCCACCGGCTTACGTTCAGGGGTTCTCTCGGCAGACGAACCGTATGGTCCAGTTGCCGTCCATTCAGCGAAACCACTGCTCTCCCCTCCGATTCGCAACCTGGAAACCGCCCCTCGATACGCCAGAGGCCCGAAGAAGGGAGGTCGATCGTCCAGTTCAGTGTCGCCCGACTCTGCTCGGTCCTGCATTGCAGGAATGCGCGTGCCGACGGTTTCCCGTAATCCTGACATTCCGAGATTTCCAGGACCTCGCACGTCGCTGTCTCGCCGGCATCGATATGACGGGGGTACAGCTCCGCTTCCATCTGTAGGAAACGGTCGGAGGGATGAAGACGATAAATCGCGGTCTGCCTGTCTTCCCAGACTGGCATCAGCCCGTTTTGGGGCGCATCGGCCAGTCGCATCAGGCCCCCCTCTTTCTTGAGAGTCAACGCGTAATCCGCACGGTATGCCTGCTTCAGATACCGGGCGGTATCCTCCACATAACCATCCGACACGTTCTTGTAGAGCAGCCAAAGACGGGGTTCGAGGAAATAGGTGAAATTGGCGTTGAGTCCCGCAACCCATAGGTTATGGTGGTTGTGGAAAAAAAGATCGGGGAAGGTGTCCCACTGGCCGTTGTACACCACGCTGTGCCGGGGTGTATTGGCCTTAAGCCATGCGGACGCGTTTGCAAAACGATCGATGGGTGCGTTCGCCGCGATATCGTAACCGGTCCGGATCGCGTTCAAAACGGCGACACAGGCGAGAACCAAGCAAAGCGCGGAGAGAAAGGCCAACCGCATGACCCGCCGTCCCTGTGTGTCAGCCGGCGCTATCCGTTCAACGGAAGCGGCGACTTCCCCTGAAACCTCCTGAATGACCGAGGCACTGAAGAGGGCGACGAACAAAGGCCAGTATTCCACAAAGCGCCGTACCTTCAGGAAGAGAACCAGCATCATGCAGCACGCCAGGAAATGAAAAAGGGTCCTTCGGGTCAATCCGTGGCGATAAAAGGTCATCATCAGAACCCCCACCAGGAGCAAGAGCCATGCCCCCCTGGTGGTTTGAAACAGATCCCAACTCGCATAGCTCACCCACTCGGCCGAGGGGGGGACGCCTGTTCCGCTTCCGGCAACATCGGGAAGGTGTCGAATCAGAAAACCGATACTGTCGGGGAAATAGGGATTGATCAGGAAACCGAGGGCCAAGCCGGCGCAGGCATAGACGACGGGGCTCCAAATCAGACGTCTTTCGATGATCAGACAGGATGCGGCGTAGAGCAGCGTCAAAGGGATCAGGATGACCGACCCGTGATAGAGCCAGGCGAAGAGGAATCCCAGGGGGAGAAGGTAACGATAACGCCCTTTTTCTTGAAGCATGATCGCCGCCATCATGAACACGACACAGACGGCCTGGACCCGGGTATTGGTCAGGCGGTAGAGCATCGTATGACTGCTGGCCGCAATCACCAGGGGCCATACCCATGCCCAGCGCCTCCATTGCGATCCCGCCTCGCCCATCTCACGAATGAGGAGATACACCGAATAGATGGCGGCCGACGCCCAGAAAGCGCCCGCCGCTCTGGCCGCCAGACGGAGGTCCCCTATCCAGGTGAACGGGATCAGAAGAAGATGATACAGAAATTGATGATCCACCCACGCGTCGCGGAAGATGGTCCCCTGCAACCATGGGAAAGACCGGATTGCCCCTTCGTTCCAGAGAAGCCAGGCGTATTTGATGTGATAAAGCGAATCATTCCCTGAAATTCGATCGGATAGATTTTGGATAAAACCGAAATAGAGGAGCAGTCCGGAAAAAACCGAAATAGGTTGAATAAGCGTCTTCATTTTTTTAAAAAAAGAGGAGGAAGATCGGACAGGATGCCCATCTCCTCCTCCTATTTTTAAAAGCATTGGTCTGCGGATATCCTTCTACAGCCCGGGAATGTTCGCAAGTGGTTTTGTCTCAAGCACAACACACCCGCCCGTTACGCCGAGAACTATCTCTTGCAATAATAACCGGTCAGTAGACCGCCAAAATAACACCATTTGCTGCAGCACTGCTGGTCGTCGCTGCACGAGGATCCATCCGTTCTGCAATTGTTGTTGTTCCCCCCCGAGTAGGATACGCCTCCTCCGCCTCCACCACAGCCGATGAGAAACACACCGACCGTAATGATCGTGATCATAAAAACCGACAGACACTGATATACCTTTTTCATCGCATCTCTCCTTTCCGAATTCCAAGGACAACCCGCGCGGTATAAACGAGAGCAAGTTTTTCTTTAATGCTGACGGTCGAAGAGTACTGAAGAAAAATACCCCTGTCAAGTTTTTTCAACAGTTTTTCAGCGGATTTTTTTCAGGACACGCGAGGCTCCATTTTATGTTACACCGCCCCTGTCCTTCAGCAGCGCATCGTTGAGACGCCGCCGTCTCCTGGAGAGCGGAATCAACACCAGGAAGTAGGTGAAAACGATCAAGAAACGGGTCAGCCAGGAGGTTGTCGTAAAGAGCAGGATCGCCGCCGAGATGACGACAACACCCAACAGGACCCGGGCCAAGCGCTTAAGGATCGTGGTTACACGGAACAGCGAAGTGATAACCGCCGGAAGAAGCAGCGACCAGAACGCGATCCCCGTCTGGACGAGGGTCAGTTCCCGGAACCATCCCGTTGCCACATAGAGGATTGCGCCCAGGAACATCCCCAGAAAGGTCATGACGCATCCC
>Ga0233425_10000707_pt1 | contig 82918 bp, 85 predicted proteins | sample Watercolumn_Towu_2_FD_181712 | JGI IMG/M metagenome (GOLD analysis project Ga0233425, IMG submission 181712) | Freshwater microbial communities from Lake Towuti, South Sulawesi, Indonesia - Watercolumn_Towuti2014_140_MG | ecosystem: Environmental > Aquatic > Freshwater > Lake | place...
ACTGCTTTTGCAACTGCTAATTTATGAGGTTGCAATTTACTATTATCGAGAATTATTTCCTTATTATACCAACTATTGAAATCTGAACATAAATGCAGTAAATATTGTGCTATATGATGCACCGAAAAACTTTCTACCGACCTTGTAATTACAGCGTTAAACAGGGCCAACTTTTTTATTATTTCTTCGGCCATTTCTATTGCTTGTGGTTCAATAGCCGCCTCCGCCAAAGATGCCTTTCGCAAAATTGAATTAATTCTCGCATATGTATAGAGCACATATATACCAGTATCGCCCTGCGTCTCTGTTGACTTTTCAATGTCAAAAGCAATGTCCTGATTTCTTTCAACCTTCAGTAGGCTAAATTTTACTGCGGCTAACGATAATTTTTCAGAAAGATCTATAGCTTCGTCAGTATCCCTGTCTTTTAACGGTCCTTCTAAAATTTTATTTTTTGCGCTATCAATAACATCATCTATTAAAACAACAGTTCCATCACGTGATGACATCTTTTTAAACCCGGTATCTGTCTTTAAGCCAACGTAACCATAGGAAACATGAGTAAAATCATTCAATGTCCCAATCCCTAGCTGCTCACATACGGCAAACAACTGCTTCATAGCCATCGACTGCTCCGGACCTATCACCCACACTAATTTATCCGCCTTATACAAATACTTCTTCATTGCAGTTAAAGCTATGTCCTGTGTTATGTATAAAGATGTGCCATCTTTCTTTAATAAAATCGTATCCGGTAAATTATACGTTGAAAGATTAGTTAATATCGCTCCATCTTCCAGCTTCATAAACACGCCCTTTGATAAACCCATTTCAACATATTCTTTACCCCTTCGGTAATGCTCATGTTCATGCCAGATTTTATCCCAGCGATTTCCTATTCTGTTTAATGTTCGATTTATGCCATCATAGGAATACTTAAGCACATGTTCCCACAATTTATGCGTCAAGATATCATTATTTTCCCATTTAACAACCATATCTCGCACAGCATTCTCAACCGACAAATCTTTTTTAAAATCTGATGCACCCAGCACATAGCAATTTGTAACAAAAACATCCGGAAGTTGATTAATTTCTTTTGGCTCATGCCACTCATCTCTATGAGAATCCCAATACTCTATATCGGTTGGCGTTTGATCGCTTTTTTTCATATGCGTCAAAAATCCCCACATAAGTTTTGCTATAGCAATTCCTCTGTTATTATCAACTGAATCACAAATCACCTCTGCTCCGCAGGACTCAAGCAGACGTGCTACACTCATCCCAATCAAATTATTTCGTAAATGCCCAAGATGCATTGCTTTATTTGGATTTGGGGAGGTATGCTCAATAACCCATTTCTCCCCCTTAAACAATTGATTCTTCCCATATTCTTCGTCAAGAGCAATAATATCTTCCAAAACATTTTTTGTGTACTCGGAGTTTAAATAAATATTTACATATCCTGGCGCAGCAAATCTAATATCAGCAATTTCAACAACCTCTTTTGTTTTAAGGTAGTTTATTAGACCGTCAGCAATAACGGCCGGATTTTTTCCAAGTTCTTTTGCATATTTTAAAGATGAGTTACACGTAATATCGCCATGATCTACTAGAGCAGGTTTCTCGAGATTAACCTCCGGAAACTTAATGCCTATGTCCGTAAAATATTCAACCAAATATTGTTTTAATGTTGCATTTAATAATTCATTTTTTGTCATATAATATATATTACCAGCCCATATAAGCTGACCACCCACCATCTGTTTTAATTACAGAACCTGTAGTGAAGGAAGAATCATTAGATGCGAGCCAAACACAAGCCATAGCCTGCTCTTCTGGCGTACTATATCTTCCAAGTGGAGTTCTATTTTCGATATCTTTAATTGTATATCCACAACGACCGGTTAAAGCATCCTCCATCTCCAACGGCGTCATGATATTACTGGGACAAATTGTATTAACTCGAATATTGCTTGATGCCCACTCAACAGCTAATGCTTCTGCTAAACCAATAACACCGTGTTTTGCCGCACAATACGCTGCTCGTTGTCTAGAGCCACCGAGGCCAAGGATAGAAGAAATCATTATGATTGAACCGGCTTTATTGCCTAACATCGATAGTTTTGCGACTGCCTGAGAGCAATAAAAACTTCCTGACAAATTAGTGTGAATTGTCTTATCCCAGTCAACAGGCAGCACATCTTCAGAATTTAACACTATAGAATCAGTCGCATTATTAACCAAAATATCCACCCTCCCCCATTTATTAATTATTTTTTCAACCATAAAAAAACACTCGGATTGATTTCTCACATCAGCTTCTATGCCCATTACATTCTCGAAGCCCTCTCTCACTAATTGACCAACAGCTACATCAACCTCTTTTTGATTTCTGCCATTAATAACTACCATTGCCCCTTCATTTAAAAATGCTTTTGCTATTGCATATCCCAAGCCCTGCCGAGAACCGGTAATTAACGCGACTTTTTCTTTTAACTTATTCATAGATTTATTTTATGTTAATAATTTTATTTGATTTCCCAGCCTTCTCTATTGCCTCCATGACTACAATTATATGACTAGCAATTGTAGCGTTATCATAATTCAGTTGGTCATTTCGCAATTCATTAATCATTTCTATTATAGACACACCCCTAACATCGCCTTTCAAATAATATCCGGCATTCCTATTTTCTTTTATATTTTTCCACTTCATTGAATTACTGTCATAAATGTGAGCATTCCCATTATATTCCATTGGGGTTGGCATATTAATAACACCATTTGAGCCATATATTGTCATAACATCCGTATTACCCGGATTGGGCGCTGTGTCAAAACTAATCATTAATGTTGCTGTTATGCCTCTTTGAAATTTTATTATTACGGAATAATGAGTTCGCGATTCTATAGACATCTCTCTTGTAGATTGACCTTTTTTATAAACTCTACTAGAAATATAATTACCAGAATAACATCCGACACTTTTAATTTTGCCAAATAAAAAAACTAATGCTGTCAAATAATAAACACCTCGATCAAACAAGGGGCCAGCTCCTTTTTTATAAAAAAAATCAGGATTCGGATGCCAACTCTCTACTGGCCTACAAGTCGATATGATATTTACACTAAAAATATCACCAATACCACCACCATTCATAAAATCTTTTGCCGACTTGTAAGCATCCGACAAATAAGTATCTGGGGCAGTATAAAATAAGAGTTTATTCTTTTTGGCCAGCCCCAATACCATGCTGGCATCTTTACTATTTATCGCGTAAGGCTTTTCACAAAATAAATGTTTTTTACTTTTCAAGACAGCATAATTTATCTTAAAATGACTTAGTGGATTAGTTAGATTCAAAACGATATCAACATCTTTGTCTGCGAGCATTTCTGCAACGGTCACGACTTTTTTTATCCTATATCGTTTCGCAATACTCACAGATAATTCAAAATTAATATCTGAGCAGGAAAAAAGACATACATCTTTTCTGGATGATAAATAATCCAAATACATTTCGCAAACACTTCCACAACCGATAATTCCTAAATTTACTGTCCGTTTATTGTTTTTTTGATATTTTTTTCCATTCTTCATAGCTTTTGCGCATTAATATGTAATCTTTCTCCGCCCTTGCCACAAATCCACCAAATATCACACTGGCCTTTTGCTTATTGAAAACTTCTTTCAATTCCGGCAACTCATCTTCGAGAATGTTGTCAATTATCGCAATTTTACTTAACATTTTATTTATATTTACCTTAAATAATTTTGGATTTTTTATTCTTAAAAATATCGGCGCGTATCCTAGCCAGCCTCTAAGTGCAAAACAAAACCTCTTAAGCTGATTAACATCCTTTTTGTTTCGCTTAATCCTGTCCGAAAACACTCCTGTCTTAATATTCTCGTACTCACCAAATGCATCATGAAAAATTCCTGCTGGAACCTGAATAACCTTGGCTTTACCAAGTCCCATAGATAATATAGTATCATCCGCCCTTGTAGCAAAAGGAGTATAAAACGGAGGCACAATTCCGCGCATGACCGATTTTACTTTAATAGAAACATTACCACCACTAATCCACTTTCCACCATCAACCATCTCAATTTCTTTAATATTTAAATTATCACATTTTAAACCAATAAATACTTTATTGATATCAATAAAAGTTTCTTTATTCACAACATCACTCGCGACAGACAAAGCGTCACCGAGACCGACAGCTGTTTTTTTTGACAATCTAGAATTTAATATCGCCGGTATTGGAGAAGCATACCCAGTAAAAAATCCAAAAGCAACATCCGCAGAATGTTTTTCATACGCCAATAAATGCGCCCCCAAAACATCGGTTTGAACCCAAGAAATATCTTCACCATCTGTCATACAGGCATATGGATATTCATCATCATCCCAAAATAATACAATATCATATCCCTTTTTATAAGCCTCCAAATACACTAAATTCTTTTTATTACTGTAACCAGTAGATTGAGACAAAACAACGGCGATTTCTTCACATACCCCCCTATTCTTCATAAATTCAACGTATTTTGATACATGTTTTTTGCCAATATATATTTTTTCGGAGAATTTCTTAGATAATTTTGTGTCATATTTAAAATCATCATCCTTTAGACCAAGAAAAGAACAATCATAATTAACAGCCACGCCGATAGAGTTAGTTTGAAAGTGGCCAAATGTTGAAAAATTTTTAACCAACAGATCAATGGTATCCTTAAAATTGCCCCTTCCTGTTGTTATTGCTAATAATATCTTCATAATAATCAAAATAATATACAATATTTAAATGTTTTGTGTCAAATTATTTTTCAAATTATTTTTCAAATTTTTCCCAACCTAACCATTCCTAGTTCACTAAATATTTTTCCGCTTCTTTCAATTTTTTAAAAAAATCTTCTTCAGTATTTAAAAATTTAAAGCCATATTTTTTTGCTTCCTTTAAAAAAAATTTACCGTAGACGCTTACCATTCTTGACGCCCTCACTAATGATACTGACTTTTTAATATGCCCGATAATCCAATCCTTTTTATCCTTATTTAATTTTAAACCGTTCAAGATTTTATGTTCATCTATTTTTCCTAAATATATAATTCTACATTCGCTGATTGATAATTGAATTTTTTTTATATAGCGTGGCAACAAATGAACCCCTTCGATTATGTAATCATTATTATTATTCAAATTGTGTTTCATAAAAGTAATAATTTCCTCTATCAAGCAGCTTGCCTCTACCTTGTCGGCATTTAAAAAATCCTCTGACTTATATTTTCTAAAACATTCATCAACCTTGTCACCATCAAACATTCTATTGAAAGGAAACATTAAATCTATTTTACTAACTGGAGTTTTTCTTGCTACCTGAATCCTTAATTTATCAGTCGAGTAAATCGGGACACTCAATTTTCTGGAAAGCCTTTTTGCTAATTTAGTTTTACCACTTCTCGGCGCACCGCCAATAATATATATCATATATGTTTATTTTAAACCATTTTTCAGCTCCTTTTTTATGTCCAAATAATCTGGCACGGCCTTAGCAACTAAACTCCAAAATTTCTTTCCATGATTAAATTCTTTCAAATGGCATAGTTCATGAACAATAATATAGTCGGCAATATGCCCGGGTAGCAGTAATAACTTATAATTATAATTCAAATTGCCCTTTCTCGAGCAACTACCCCACCTTGTCTTTTGGTCTTTAATCGAAATCTTATTGAATTTAAATTTATATCCCCTATTAAACTCAGCCACTCTCTCCTCGGCAAATTTCAATGCAGCATCTTTATTTTTTAGATAATCTGCTTTGTCGGTTTTTCTAAGCAATAGTTGATTACCAGACTTAAATATTGAAATTTTATCCATGAGCCAGGAAGATTTTTCTCGGATGAATCTCTCAACAATATTTTCATTCACTGATAACGGCAAGGTGACAACAACGGAAGAGTCGCAATACACGGCCAAACGCATTCTCTTTGCTCGCTTGCTTCGCCTTAGCTTATACTCGATCTCCTGATTGTGAATAAAAATTTTTCTCATGGTTAGAACTTTTTTATTATTATATCAACCAAACGATTTAAATATTTTGGAAAATCGTTAACCGATATCTTGCCTTTATATTCTTTCAAAACCAATTCTTGTATCGTCCTCTTAATTTCCTTCATAAAGAAATCCCGCTTGCTTGATTCCTGCCAATTCTTATCCAAGATGCCCGAAATCTTATGAGCCATATCCCTGATAAAATCTTTTGTAATAGGCTCCTTGAAATTTTCTATAAACTCCTCCGAGATGGCATATAATCCGTATTCTTCCAATGTTAGTCCGAGATCCTTGGCCTCATCTCCTTTTTTCTTAACTTCCTCCAATAACTCATAATATTTCTTAATCCGATCAGCCAAGTCTATCTGGTGCTGTTCAAATTCTTTCTTGATGGCCGATAGGCGCTCACTGAACTTTTTAAATGCCGGGTTAGTTTCGAGATTGATAGAAATTTCTCTCTTGAGCATTTTTTCAAGATTCAAAGCCTTCTCTTCGTCATCCATTTGCTTTAATCTCTCCAAAACATATAAATCGTTTATTTTCAATTCCCTGAAATTTTTCGTAATACCTTCATAATCAATCTTGTCCTGGATTAAGCCCTTGAGCTTCTGCCCATAATCAGCCAAAAGATAAGTTTCGCCCAATGCCTCGTCGGCCTTAAATTCTTTCACGAATGCCAAATAAAAACTGGTTATCCATTCAAATTGACGCATATGCTGTTTTAAAAATGGATCCGGAGAAAGTATTTCGAAATACAGTTTTAATTTATTATACTTGTCCTCGAAAAAATTCTGCTTATCGGTATTATCGACAAATATCTTTAAACAATGGCGCAGATTTTCAATCGACGGATCTTCAAAATTCACACCGACAAAAATCCGCACGATTGTCTCAAGCACTTCTGTAAATTTTTCTTTTATCTTACTAATATTAATCATCGCTGAATCAACTACACTCTCATCAAAATTCAAAGCTGCCTCTAAATTTTTTGTAATTCCATAATAATCAATGATCTTACCGCAGCCTTTATTCGGATAAACCCTATTAGTTCGAGCTATCGCCTGCAATAAATTGTGATCTCTCAGGGGCTTATCTAAATACATCACCTGCTCAATCGGCGCATCAAAGCCAGTCAGCAACATATCGCAAACAAGCAAAAACTTAAGCGGATTTTCTGCCGATTTAAAATTCTCAATAATCTTATCTCTCTGTCTTTTATTGGTATTATATTCTTTCAGATCATCTGCGTCGCTGTTCGGATCGCCTGGGGAATATACGACTTCGGTCCACTCTTTAGGTACTAATTCATCAAAAATCTTTTTATACCTAGCAGTCGCTTCACGGTCATAGCATACGATTTGAGCCTTGAAGCCGTTCGGCAAAACGTAGAGCTTGTAATGCTCGACGATATCCTGCGCGACTGCTCGCATTCTTTTTTCCAATTTTATAATCCCCTCTTTCTTGCCGTACTTCTTGGCTAAATATTCTTTTTGCGCAGGCGACAAGTCAGCAGTTATTTCTTCAAATTGTTTATCAAGTTTTTCTTCATCAATAAAAAACTTGGACAGGCGAGCTTCATAAGTTACTGGCAAAGTAGCTCCGTCATCAATGGCTTGCTGGATCGAATAATAATCCAAATACCTTTCACCATCTTCACCGAAATTCCTGTGCGTATTTATCGTTAATCGATCGACTGGCGTTCCAGTAAAGCCAAAGAAAAAAGCATTTTTCATCGAGCTTCTAAGATTAATGGACGCAAACCCCTCATTGCTCCTATGCCCTTCGTCGCATAGCACGATAATATTCTCATTATCATTCTGAATATTAGCTGGCAGATCATTGAATTTCTGTACTGTAGAGATAAAAATACCTCGCTCATCGGAAGTGATTTTTTTCGCTAAATCTCTTTTAGAAGTCACGGAAACAACATTCTGCCCTCCGCAGTTAATAAAGGTATCGGTTATCTGCTCATCTAAATCATTTCTATCAACCAACACAAAAACTTTAGGATTTTTTAATTCTTTGGCGAACCGCAATTTCCAAGCCGTAAAAAACATGGTCAAGCTCTTTCCCGACCCTTGAGTATGCCAAATCAACCCCCTTTTAACCTGTCCGTCCTTAACTCTCTTGATTATCTTATTGGTTGCTCGCATCTGCTGATAACGACAGATTTTCTTTACCGTTCTTTCTTTTTCTTTCTCAAAAACAATAAAGTTCTTGATAATATCCAAAATATTCTCTTTGCCGAGCAATGCTGTCAAAGTCATTTCCAGCTCACCGCCCATTTTTTCAACCAATTCTTCATCTCGCCATTCTTGAAAATACTGTTTCGGCGAATATGTGGATCCATAAACGGTCTTTAATCCGTCAGTCGCAATATTCAAACAATTGGGCAAAAACAATTTAAAAGCATTTTTTTCGTATCGCTTAATTTGATCGATTGCGTTCTCGTACGAAACCGAGGTCGAGGCTGTCGGACTCTTTGCCTCGATATCAACAATCGGCAAGCCGTTCAAAAACACCAAAATATCAGGTCTGATGTTCTCCGAATTGCCCTCGAAGTAAAATTGATTAGTAACAATAAAAGAATTATTTTCAAGATTGTCAAAATCAACCACTTTATAATCTCTAAATTGCCCAGTCGCAGGATCTTTCAAGTTAACACCATTACGCATCAGATTTAAAAAGTCTTGATTGGTATCCAGTTTTTTAATTTCACGCACCACACTCTGCGCCTCATCATCGCCGATACTATTTATTTTCTTCACAGCCTCAAGCAGCTGAGGGATGATTAAATACTCATTCTCAAATTGCCGCAATACAGCAAAATCTTGCGGCTTGATATATTCATATCCCAAAGTTTCTTTTAAAAACTTTATAACATGATTTTCTACCGTATATTGTTCGTTAAATTTCATAAAGAAAGGTTTTTAAGATTAATAATTTGGTTTTCCATTTTCTCAATTAAATGATCGTATGTTAAAATCTCAATCCCAGAAATTCTATTATTTAAATCTACAAAATGTTGTTGCCAAACTGGATCATCTTTCTTTCGTCCTATAATTATTAACGCTTTATGAGGTTTCTTTTTATTGGCCCCAGCCTTTTGAAATGTTTCATCATTGCTATTTTCATATTCTCTGAAATACTTGATAGTTTGCGGTATCGCTTCGGCTAAACTTTTAGAAATTACGAATTCTTTCTTAACGCCATTTTTCAATTGTGTTTCTTTTTCTTCAAACACATCAGCGTTTGGAGATTTCATCTCTATGATTACATGTTCAGATCCTGATTGTTCCATTAAAACATCAAATCTTGAATTTCCGAATTGTACTTCTCTTTTATACTCAATAAACTCCAACCCAAAAATTAAGCACCTTAATTTAGAATTCTCATCAATCCATTTTTGAATTTCTTTTTCGTTTAAACCTAATTTTTCACTCAATTCGTTTTTTAATTGTTCAAGAATATCTATGCGAATCTTTGGCAGATTAGTGAATAAATTTTTTACTATTTCTGGTTTTTCCAGTAACTGATTAATACCCTCTTCGCCGATTTCAGTATACAATTTATTTATAGCCTCCACTCTGTCCTTATCGGTTGTAAAAGTTATATTATTTATATCTTCAACACCTCTCACGAGAAAGGCCCTGCCACTTTGCACGCCAACCTTACTCACTCCATAATATTCTCTCAAGAGCTCGTATAATTTTTTAGTCTGTAAAGTGTCGAGCCTAACACTCACCGAACTTCCTGGCTCCATTTTTCTTAAATCCTGATAATTTTCATCAAACTTACCATCTTTAACTTTCTGATGAATCAACGATATGTTTAAAGAGCAATCGGGATCCACTGAATTATCTATTACTCTCGCACTTAAGATCTGCCTTGTTTGAAGGCCTTTGTTATTTCTGCTTTCCAATACAACATCTCCAATCTCTGAGGTTCTCTTGGACGTTTGTTTAAAATTGTATTCTTTCCCAGTAATCATATTATCAAGCTCTAATTTTACCGCTAAGAAGATCTTGTATAAGACCAGTCTTAAGAACAGATAATTTATTTATCACCTTATTACCCAACGATATCTCATCATTAATGGATAATATAATTTCCGAAATTTTATTCTGAACTTTTAACGGCGGCAGTGGAATTTCAATTGAACCCAGCTTACCGAGACTAACGAAGCCAAAAGTAGTGGTGCCCATTAACACTTCTAGACGTTTTTTTAGTATCGGAGCTATTGCGAATAAATATAGTGAGGATAAACTATTTTTATCCTTGGGAATTATGGCATTAAATTGTTGATTGGTTGTTATTTTAATTTTTGAAAATGCAAACTCACCGATTGAGGCAGTACAACAAAGAAGAAGGGTTTCTTCTGGTACAATTTTTAAACCAGATTCCTCAAATCCTAGTTTCGTTATTTTTTGGGCAGTTTTTTTTATTATTCTTCCCTGCGATCTAATATCGTCGATTGTGAACCAAGGAATATCTCCGTCACTCCAATATTCTTTTTTTGAACGTAGTGGAGTCTTGCCATTAATAAAATCGCAAACATCACCCAATTTTACAACCTTCCAAGGACTTGCGTTACTCTTACTATCACTAACATAGTCGAGTTCTTTCAAATAATTCTCAACTTTAGATTCAAGCTCAATTCTTAACTTTTTATATTCAGCAAGTTCATTTATTGCTAAGCCAACGTTGATAACGTCTTCTGACTGCGATCTATCTACATATCGACGGACATTTAGACTGCTTTCATTTTTCTCAATTTCGTCGATGCTAACCACTTTGGCTATGCCATTAACATCTTTATAGTCATCATAAATCTTCACAATCTTATCAACATCTTGCTTTCGCAGGCTGTTCTGATTTTTGCCTTCTAAATATTCATTCTCGGCTTCAATAAATAAGATTTTGCCTTTTTTGTTCTCTGACTTATTTCTATTCAAGATTAAAATTGCCACAGGAATACCAACGCCATAAAAAAGTTTTGCTGGCATTGATATAACCGCCTCGATCAAATCATTTTTTATAATCTGCTCCCTGATTCTGCCTTCACTGCCACCGCGAAACAAATCACCATGCGGAACTACAATGCCTGCTCGCCCATTTTCATTGAGCGATTTAATGATATGCAGGATAAAGGCATAATCAGCATTACTCGTCGGAGGCATTTCATAACCCTCAAGTCGTCCGTATTTATTGGTCGCAAATATTTCATGCGACCAGCTTTTAATCGAGTAGGGAAAATTTGCCACGCAAATATCAAACTTCTTCAAAGCACCGAAGTCATCAAGAAATTGAGGATTACTTAATGTATCGCCTCGTCTGATGTCGGCGGCATCGAGCCCGTGCAGGAACATATTGATTTTTGAAATCGCAAAAGTACCGATATTTATTTCCTGCCCGTATAGATATAACGTCTTAGCCACGCTCTCACCTGCCTTATCTTTCAGATAGCTATATGCCTCAAGTAAAAATCCGCCCGATCCTGCGGTCGGATCATAGACATGATCTTTCTCGTGCGGCTTCAAAATATTTATAATTACACGCTCAACCTCACGTGGGGTGTAAAACTCCCCACCTTTCTTCCCGGCGTCTGCAGCAAATTGCTTGATGAGATACTCATAAGCATCTCCAAGCAGGTCTGAGCTGATATAGTTTGATCCGAAATTATACTGCGAGAAATGATTAATTAGTTTTTGCAATACCTCATTTGGAAATCTGTCTTTGTTGGCAAAATCAAGGTCGTCAAAAATCTTGTCGAGTTTCGGACTATTAGCGTTCGTTAACTTGTCAAAAATTTCATTAAGGTGTGTGCCGATGCTTTCCGCCTCTTCCTGAATAACTGACCAACGGCAATCCTTAGGTACTTGAAAACGATGATTATAATCAGCCACAGCCAAAGTCTCGTCATTATATTCGTCTATAACCGCCTTATACTCCTCGTCCCAAACATCACTGATTCTTTTATAAAACAAAAGTCCAAATATATATTTCTTATAATCTGCACTATCGATCTTACCCCTAAGGATGTCTGCACTCTTCCAAAGGAACTTCTCAAGCTGAGATAAGGTGAGCTGACTACCCATTTTATTCATAATCTCCTCAATGTCCTCGGGGCGATACTTTCGGTCTTGTCTCTTACCGACCCGGAGCGGAACCAAAATTCCGTCCTTTTCCCAATTTCGTAAAGTATCAGGATGAATATGAAAAATATCAGAAACCTGACCAATCGTTAATAATTCTTGTTTTTTTTCTAGCTTTTTGTTAATATTATTAGACATAAAGTTATAATTTTTAGCTTTAATTACAGTATACACCTATTAAATTTATTTGTAAAGTCTTCATAGGTTTTCATAGGTTAGCGGTTAATATGACCAATAATAAACAAAAAATATTTCATAAAATTGCAAAGATAAATAAGGACTTAATGCTTATTGTTGTTAATAACCCCCTATTTATTATCGCGGTAGACAATACGAGAAAAAAATTCAACATTAATACCGAACTTTTTACCGTTGATAAAAATAACCATGTAGCAAGGTGGTATAATGATTTAAGTAAAAACAACAAACTGAAGGATTTTTCATCGTCATTAAACAAATTATTAATTGACCATAAACTACCAAACAATTTTTATAATGCCATTAAGCACTATGTTTTTTATAACGAGATTGCACGAATACCGGCTACAAACTGCAATATTGATTTTAGCGACAAAGAAATCATTGTCAGAATTTTTCAAAAGCCAACAAGGGACGAGTGGTCATTTGTAAAAAAAGATATCGATAAATTTTTAGAACTATCACTTAAACAAAAAATATCATTCCTTGATAAACATAACTATCCACATGGAAGTAAAATATTAAAACCGAAACCGAACATTAAGCGTGACCAAAAAATTTTAACTCTATCAAAAAAACGTGGTGAGCGTTTGTCGGGATTCAACTTTGAGTACAATTATTCAGATTCTGATATTGAAGCCGATATCTGGGGAGATGAAAGCAACAATTCAAACCTTAAAAAACATAAAAACATTATTAAAAAAGTAAGAAGTGTGTCCAGAAAACTTAAAGAATAGATAGGTTACTTTTTGTGTTACACAAAAAGTAACCTGCCAACTAACGGCATATGTAATAATACTGAAAGGTATTATTTTTTTATTATTTAAAAATGCATATGCAACAAAAAACAAACATCGAAATCGTCCAAGTGCCGATTTCGCAACTCAGGCCTTCTGAGTACAACCCAAGAAAAATGTCAGACAAACAAGAAGCAGATCTGACTGAAAGTCTAAAACGCTTTCAATTCGTTGATCCGATAATTGTTAACTCCTTCCCTGCTCGCGAGGGCGTTGTTATCGGCGGTCATCAGCGATTAAAGATCGCTAAGAAAATCGGCTACAAAGATGTTCCAGTAGTTTACTTAAATCTTAATCTTGAACAAGAAAAGGAACTCAATCTTAGACTAAACGCCAACGGTGGAGAATGGGATTATGATCTATTAAAAAATTTCAACCTTAATTTACTGATGGATGTCGGATTTGATAATAAGGATCTAGAGCAAATGTTTGATGATGTTTTGGAAATTGACAATGATAATTTTGACGAACAAAAAGAACTTATCAAAGCCCAAGAAACGAATATAAAAACTGGTGATTTGTTTCAGCTAGGATATCATAGACTATTGTGTGCCGATAGCCTAAAACCTAATTCGATTGAAAATCTAATGGATAATCAAAAAGCTAATATTATTTATGTCGACCCGATTTATAATATCGGCCTTGACTACAATAAAGGACTAGGCGGTAAAAGTAATTACGGAGGAACGACTAATGATAACAAAAACGAAAGAGAATATTGCCAATTCATAAAAAATCTTATAGTCAACAGTAAATTAGTCGCTCAAGATAATGCCCATTTCTTTTACTATTGCGATCAGAAATATGTTGGGATGTTGCAAAATTTATATCAAGAGCTAGGTATTGATTATAAACGAACTTGTCTCTGGATAAAAAATGGCTTCAACCCAACGCCTAAGATTGCCTTCAATAAAGCCTACGGGCCAGTTGTCTACGGAATTATTGGCAAGCCATACCTATCAGACATAAAAAATCTTGATGAAATTCTCAATAAAGAAGTTGGCAGTGGTAATCGATTAATTGAGGATATAACCGATATTTTTGACATTTGGCTCGCCAAAAGACAATCTGGTGAGTTATACGAACATCCCACCCAAAAACCGCCCACTCTCCACGAAAAGCCTCTCAGACGATGCACGCGGGTTGGCGACATAGTGCTAGATATCTGCGCAGGAAGTGGATCAACGCTTATCGCTTGCGAGCAACTTAAACGCAATGCCTATCTATGCGAAATCGAACCTGTATTCTGTCAGGTAATAATTAATCGCTGGGAAAAACTTACCAATCAAAAAGTTAATTTACTAAAAAACATATATGACAATACAAACTAATGACATTTATAAATTAGGCGACCATTTATTAGCCTGTGGAGATTCCAGTAACGCAGAATTACTACAAAGACTGATTGGTGACAAAAAAATATCAACCGTCGTCTGTGATCCGCCATACGGCGTTGATGTGGTGGCCAGCAAATCGGCTTTTTCGCAACAACTGAGTTGTAATATTGGAATCGCTAATGACCACGAACAAACCGATACTGAATACGAAATATTTTGCTCTAAATGGCTTAGCGCTATCAAGCCACACTTAGCTCCGAAAAACTCTATATACATCTTTAACTGCGACAAGATGATTTTCTCCCTTCGTAATGCCATGCTAAAAACTGGTTATAAATTATCACAACTATTGGTTTGGATAAAATCGCAACCCGTGCTTGGTCGATTAGATTACTTGCCGCAACACGAGCTTATCGCTTATGGTTGGCATTGCAGGCATTATTTTCGTCGGTCTAAAGATAAAAGTGTGCTATTTAGTCCGAAGCCCAGTAAAAGCAAATTACATCCTACTATGAAGCCTGTTGGACTAATCAGAAATCTAATACTAAACAGTACTAAAATCGGAGAATATGTGTTCGACGGATTTGCTGGTAGCGGCACTACGATAATCGCCTGCGAACATACAAAAAGAAAATGCATAACTATTGAATTAAATTTGATTCACTGCTCGACTATCATCAAACGATATGAAAGTCTGACAGGAAATCAAGCAATAAAAATATGAGCCACGATAAAAAACAAATAAAGAAAAAATTTCTTGAGCTCATTGAGCAAAATCCTATCGTGCAAATTGCCTGCAATAAGCTAAATGTTGGTCGATCCACGATTTATCATTGGCTAGAAAAAGATAAGAGATTTATAGGTGCGTACAAGAAAGCGCAAAAAATTGGCAATGGGAAAATATGTGATGTTGGAGAGTCAAAGCTAATTCAAAATGTTGATCGAGGTGATCAGCGCGCTATTGAATTTCTACTAAAACATAAATCTTCAGACTATAGAGATAGCGAAGATGCATTAAGTACACTAAAAAAACTGGAAATTAACAAGCTACAGGAAGAAAGATTAAGAATCACTAAAGAGTACGATGATTTTTCGGAAAAAACCAAAAAAATATCTGTCTTCTTTCGCGAAGAGGAAAAACGTGAAAAAGAATTAAAAAAACGAGAACGAGAATTAACAAGACGCGAAGAAGAGATTAAGAAGATGGAGGAAAGCATCAAATAATCACACTAGAAATTTATTTACAACCAGTGCTTGTGATGCCCCACGTCCTATTCTTTAAGTCACCTGTCTCATCCTTATAAGACTTGGTTTGCAATATAGCAGTCCAGAAAAATGAAGGCATAGCTTCTTGCCAATTTACAGTTCTTGAATCATTGTATCCGAAACTCGCATCAAAATATGGGGTGGTTATTAGTACTCTAGAGACCTTGTCTGTTATATCAGGATTTCCGTAAATATCTTTCATTATTTTTAGTAATGCTTGTTTGGCTGCAAAACAGTCGGAAATTTCATTTTTGGTAGTATTAACTATTACTTCGTATGGTGGTTCTGAGTCTTGCCAAACTAATTTATTTTTTGAGTTAAAAATGGTGCCTCCATCTTTAACTACCCCCTCTACAGCCGATAAGATTAATTTAACTGTATCAACTTTTTCTTCTTTTTTAGCAATAGGCACTTCCTTTACCTCTTCTATTTTTAACTGATTAGCAGTTTTATTTTCATTATTATTTAAATGAATTTCTTTTGTAATTTTTTTCTCGAGTGAATTATTGTTTAATTTTGATTGATCCTTATTAACATCAGGTAATGAAACGACAAATACAACTATCAATGCCCCGATAACCGCACCTCTTATTTTTCCATTAAAATTAATTTTAACTATTTTTTCAACCGTTTCTTTTTTTATTAAAATTACTGTCATTATAAGTACTAACAAGATAGTATTTATAAACTCCTTTTGAAACAATGCCGCAATGGCTAGTAAGCCGAGTAATGCAATGGATATGATTTTTATTATTTTTGTACCCATAATTTTTAATAACCAAAAATATTTTGGTTGAAATTAATAATAATTACGGGTGTTTTTTATAACAAAAACGGACACCCGACCTGGTTGCGAAACCACAATTGGTGTCCCGAAAGACTGCCTCTTGTATACGGTCGGAGTGTCCGTTCCTATATACAAGAAACCTATGCTTTTAAGCATATCTTTCGAAATATTCAATTGTGGTTTCGCACCCTTAATATAACTTAAAAACTCAAAAAAGTAAAGCAAAGTTACCTACAACTTGTCGACTTTCGTAAGTCTGGACTATTCGCCCCATTAGCGTCATCAATGTCCTTAGAATTAATAATTAACTTAATTTTATGGATAAACAAAACTTGCCTTATATGGCGAATAGTGCCGTAATATCGACACGGCCAATAGCCGAAGCTCTTCCTCTTACTTACTGTCTCTATGCCAGAAAATCATCAGAAGAAGATGAAAGACAAGCACTTTCAATCGATTCTCAAATCAACGAAATGCATGAGATGATTAGGCGAAATGGTTTAAATGTGGCGGAGGTGAGAAAAGAATCGCATTCAGCCAAAGCATCAGGATGCCGACCAGTATTCAATCAACTGCTAGTCGATATCAGAAACGGTAAATTCAACGGAATTGTGACTTGGGCACCTGATAGACTATCAAGAAACGCTGGCGACCTTGGGTCATTGGTGGACCTAATGGATCAAGGCTGTCTTAAGGAAATCAGGACACACGGACAAGTATTTGGAAATTCACCAAATGAGAAATTCTTATTAATGATCCTATGTAGTCAAGCCAAATTGGAAAACGACAACAAAGGCATTAATGTAAAACGAGGACTTAAGGCAAAGTGTGACATCGGACTAAGACCAGGAGCTTGCCCACTTGGATATTATAATGAAAAAAGCAATATCAGGGGTAAAAGCGGTATATTATTAGATCATGAACGTGCTCCATATATAAAGCAGATATTTGAAAAAATCGCCTACGAATGTATGTCAGGCAGAGATATCTATCGATGGTTAAATTATGAGATTAAGCTCACTACAAGAACTGGCAAAAACATTCCGCTAAGCGCCATTTATAGAATACTCGAAAGCACATTTTATTATGGGGATTTCGAATTTCCAATCGGATCTGGGAATTGGTACAAAGGAGCGCATGAACCAATTATAACCAAAGAATTATTTGATCGTGCCAGAGGCAATCTACTAGCCTCACCAAAACGCCACGGCATGAAAGAATTTCAATTCACAAAGCTAATCACCTGCGGCACTTGCGGTTGCAGTATCACCGCCGAGGAGAAAATAAAAAAATCGCCAGATGGAGTCACGAGGCGTTATGTCTACTATCACTGCGTGAGAAAAATAGATGTCGAATGCCAAGAGCCTTTCGTGCGTGAAGAAGAAATATTGAGCCAACTAGTTCAAGTAATGGACAAAATAGATTTCAATAAAAAAGGAGTGTTTGAGGCAATGAATAAAGAGGTGGAAAAATTTAATAAACTATCGCAAGCAATATTCGGCAAAGCTAACGGCAAACAAAAGATTAATCCAAATAAGGCAGATATTAAAAGCTATGCCAAATATATTCTACAAGACGGACTACGAGAAGAAAAACGAGAAATGCTTACAAATTTAAGAACGAAATTTATTCTGAAAGATGGAAAAATTAGAATAAAGGAATAGAACCATAGAGAAGAAAAGAAGCAACTAAAAAAGATGACCAATATTAGTCATCTTTTTTAGTTTGTCTGTGTAATTACAGGTCTCTGGGTCGCTTCCGTCCCATTACCCTGTTCGTCGGAATATAGGTAATATTACACAAAAAATTACAAGCACGGGGTGAAGGAATCGGACCCTCGCCAGAGGTTTTGGAGACCCCTGTACTACCACTATACTAACCCCGCAATAAGTTCGTAAGGCTGAAAAATTCAAACGGAAATCATGCTTTGTGAACTTTATATCCCTACAAACTTACAAACTATTTCGTTTCCTTGTGCGTCGTGTGCGTGCCGCAATTCGGGCAATGCTTCTTCATTTCCAACCTGCCCTTCAGGGTTTTTTTATTCTTTTTGGAATAGTAGTTCACCGTCTTGCATTCGGTGCATTCCAGCTTAATCATGTTTTCCTGGCTCATACTCACATCAAGTCGAAAGTTAAAAACCAAAAGTCAAAATTATAGACTTATGAGCTTAATAAACTTTTCTGACTATTATTATATTTCTTTATAAACTTTATAATTTTATAAACCTGCAAACTATTTTTTCCAAAGTCCGTGCAAATTGCAATACTCGCGCGTGGCAATAACTTCGCCTTCAACCGTAAAGTCCGTCTCAGCCTTCCTGTTTAATTCCGGATTCAGGTATTTCCGATAAACGCGAGTGGTTGTCAGCACCTCGATCCATTCGATGTAATGCTCCGGAATCATTGGATGCTCGACTTCGCCGATCTTGACATGGACCTTGTCGCCCATAATTTCTACCACTGGCACATGCTTCTCGCGCGAGGCATCGACGGTGTTCTCGGCCTGCTGAATCATTGGCTGGCCGCAGCAAACCATCTGGCCGCCGCCGATATGGATCATCTCGACGATATTGCCGCAGACGACGCATTTATATACCTTATTTAGCTTGGTCACATGCTTTCTTTAATAATAGCTCTAAAATAACAACTCTAATAATTCTCCGAAAACAGTTCGAAATGGCCGCGGTCATGGGCGCAAGTCGGGCATTTTTCCGGCGCTCTTTCGCCCTCGTGGATGTGGCCGCAGTTGCCGCATTTCCATTTTTTCGCCTCGGCTTTTTTGAATACCGCGCCGTTCCGCAGATTATCGAACAGTTTCCGGTAGCGCTCTTCGTGTGCCTTTTCCACGGCCGCTACCTGTAAAAATTTAACGGCGATTTCCGGATGCCCTTCTTCTGTCGCTTCCTCGGCCATGCGGATATACATTGCGGTATTCTCATAATTTTCCCCGGCCATGGCTTCGGCCAAATTTTTTTCCGTATCGCCGATCAGGCCGAGTTCTTTAGCCCAAAGCTTGGCGTGCTCTTTCTCGTTATTGGCGGTTTCCTCAAACAGATTGGCAATCTGGATAAAGCCAGCTCGACGGGCCACTGAAGCAAAGTAGGTATATTTATTTCTGGCCATGGATTCGCCGGCAAAGGCGTCTTCCAGATTCTTTTTGGTTTTTGGATTCAAGATACTCATAAATTTTGGCAAACAGGCCTCTAGCAAGGCTGTTTTGCTTATTTTTAGACCTTTATATAATAACATAACAAGACCCCGTGTCAAGGCCATCCGGTGGCATCCAAGGGCAATCAGCGCTGACAGCCGCCACAGAATCTCGTGCCCCGGCCGGCCACTTTGATTTTTTTAATCGCGCCGCCACAGCGGAAACATCGCTCCCCTTCCCGGCGGCCGTAAACTTTTAGAAACTTCATATAGCCGCCCTGCCGGCCATTAGCATCAAGATAATCACTCACGGTCGTGCCGCGATGTTCAATCGCTTTTTTTAAAATCTCAAGGCTGGCTTTGAAAATGGCTTTTGTTTCCTTCTGATCCAAGCCGGCCGCATGGCGATCCGGCCGGACGCTGGCTTTAAAAAGTATCTCATCGGCATAGATATTGCCGATGCCGGCAACAAGTTTTTGGTTAAGCAAAACTGCCTTGATCGGCGCCTGCCTGGATTTAAGGATTTTCCGGAAATCGTCGAAAATGAATTTTTCGGTCAAAGGCTCGATGCCAAACCCGCTCTTTATTTTATCAATCTCAGCCTGGCCGGCGATCCTAAGATAGCCGAAGCGGCGCAAATCATTGAAGAACAGCTGGCCTCCATTTGTAAAACTGATGGCGACGCGGGTGTAGGCGTTCGGCAGATCCATTTTATGGCCGTAGCTATGTCCGCCGACGATCATGCTCCGGCCGCCGGCGTAGACCAGCTGACCGGTCATCTTTAGATGGATAAGCAGATATCTTTTTCCCAAACCGGACAGCGAAAGAATGAGAAGCTTGCCGATGCGGCTGATTTGCCGGATTGATAAGCCTTTAAGCGTTTTTTCAAAATTCCGGCCGCGCACGCTCTTCCGGGCATAAACAAAAACGCCGGCAATCCTCTGGCCAATGATTTTTTCTCGAAGATCCTGGCGGATTGTCTCGACTTCTGGAAGTTCAGGCATATATTTCTATTCGGAGCAGAACCCTAGATTGCATTTCAAATTTCCGGCCGGATCACAAGCATAGCCCCGCTCCGAAGCCTCGTTGCAACAAGGCTGGTTATAACCACCGCAACGGTAGCAGACGCTGTTATTTAAAAGCTGACCAGCAATGCAATAAGCACCGCCGCAGGCCGGCTGGCCGTCCGAGCCGCACAAGACGCAGACGCTGTTCGAACAAGCCGTTCGCGTATTATCTTCCTTGTCTTCATCGGCGCATTTTTTTTCGCTGCCGCAGCAGGGATTGCCCGGCCGGCCACAAGACACGCACCGCCCCTCGGCATTGCAAGCCAGATTATCCTGGCAACCCCGATCGGCGCAACAAGCTTGGCCTTCCCGGCCACATTCGGCGCAGCTGCCGTTATGGCAAGCCAAGCCGGCATTGCAAGTATTGCCGGCGCAGCAGAATTCATCCTTGACGCCGCAGGTACACTTGTCCGCACAACGGTTCCGAGCCGGATCATTCGGATCGACGCAGCATTCCTGGGCATAGGAACAGGTCGGCTCTTCGGCGCAGCAAACCAGGCCGTCCAAGCCGCAATCGCGCGCCATGATCGTTTCCGGCTGGGCGGGAGGACGATAATCATTGCCGGCGGCGCAGCCGGAAAGAAAAAAGAGGCACGACAAAAAAAGAGCGGCCGAAAGGCGTCGATTCCGGCCATGTTTCAGATGGCCGCCAATAAGATCCATATAATAATCAAAACCGTGAATTCGATCGCGAATACCTTTAAAAAAGTAATTCCGATCTTATCAGGGTTAACAAATGGCATAAATCTATTTTCCTTATTTTCCAATCAAGGCTCGTAATAACTGTTTCCAGCTTAGCACTTTTCCAACTCTAAATCAACAAAAAAACCGCCGGGAGGCGATTTTCTCTTAGCGGGTGGGCCGGGGTGGGATCGAACCACCGAAGGCGTAAGCCAACAGATTTACAGTCTGTCCCATTTGACCGCTCTGGAACCGACCCGGAAAACAATAGGCTTTATGAATTAGACTCAAAATTTTCATTCATAAATCATAAATGTCCTGAGCCGTTGCGCGGAATCGAACCGCGGACCCCTTCCTTACCATTTATGACCCATTGCAATTTAGCAAAGTTTTCAGCCATCATTAAAGGAAAAAGTAGCTCAATAAACAATTGAATTTTATTGTCGTAATGACCTGTTTATGGCAGGTATTCACTCAAGAAAAAATCCTTAGAAAAAGGATTGCAAACTATAAAAGCATTAAATAATTAGTGCTTTTTAAAATCAATAGAAGAGCTGTTTAACAGCCTTCTATTGATTTTATAGTAGCATAGTTATATTAAATTATCAAGGGTCAAGGAATCTACGCAATTTCTCATTTCTTCAGTGGGTATACACCTCAAATATTTAGCAGTCATTGATATTTTTTTATGCCCCATTAACTGCTGAAGATATACTATATTGTTATTTTTCTTTAGAAAATTAACAGCAAAAGTATGTCTAAACTGATGAAGGTGAAACCTGACGCCAGATTCTTTTCTAATCTTTTCAACTAGATGCTTAATCCCATTATACGATAATCCCCCTTTGCAATTATCAGAGGCGAGTAAATAAACGGTATCTAAATTTATTCTCCTTTTCTCCTCCATATAATCTTTGATTTTAGCTAACGGTATAGGGTGTAATGGTATTATCCTTTCCTTTTTTGATTTTGATGTTTCTGCTCTTACAATCAGATTCTTATTATCAAAATCAATGTCAGCGTTCTTAAGACCCAATAGCTCCCCTCGTCTAATCCCCGTGTAAAGCAAAATACTAAATATAACAATATTCCTCTTTCGTATTATATTATTTTTCCATTTCGTGACAAAATCAATAGAATTAAATATTTTTTCAACATCAGACTTTTTAAGATATCTCCTATCGTCATATTCAACAGTGGGATAATCATCGTTGGACAACGGACTTTTTTTCATATGCTCGTTATCCACCAACCACCTAAAAAACTTATTCAGCTTGCTCCAATAAGTAGCAACCGTGCTTTTTTTAATGCCAATCCTTTCCTTTCCCCTCCCAACTATTCGTGGTCTTGTGTTTAATTTTTGAAAAAATTTAGTTAAGATGTTGGGCGTTAAATCTTCTGGATAAACAACCTCTGGCATCAAGTTAACGAGCAATTCAAAGGCTGATTTATAACCACGAATAGAAACCTCAGACATTTTCTTTATATGCCTACATCGTGGCAAAAACTCCTCGTTAAATAGATAATTTAGCTCTTTTTTCATATTTATTAAGTTAATCTGATTAAGATTAGCTATGTCTTTAATCAAAATTTGTTATTTATATCATCGCAATGATTTTATTATTGATTATCGCTAAAGCACTTCTGTATTAAATCCTTGATTATCTGTGCCATAGATTTTTTTAATATTTTCTTTAGCACCCTTAATTGCCTATACCCCTCCTCGTCTAGCCAGACCTTCTTAAATTGTTGTAAAATTGGTTTTCTGAATTTCATATAATGACACTATTAGGCATAATACCTCTTTGCTACCCTATATTGCTCTCCCTACTGTCATTCCCAGGATTTGGTAAAGTGTATTTATGACAGTGTGGTATGAGTTTCTTTCATGCCAGAGCATTCCACGGTGCTGATGTAGTTCGTTTAATTAAAAACTTATTTCGCCGTTCAGAGCTCTGTCAGGTATAGCGTGTGAGTATTTTAAACACTATTTATTCAGCAAATTTTTGTTGAATTGGTAGTGCTCAAAAGTGTCCCAGTAGTTCTTAATCTTCTTTTTGTGGGTTTTTGAATATGTGCCGTAGTTGTTTGTCGCCCAAGCCGTCTTATAGCTATCGTGCGATAAATATTTGAATTTTTTTAAAAAATTTAAATCCTTAATCATAAATTTTTAAAATAAAAAACTGTAATCTTGATAATTACAGTTTTATGCTAACATAATAATTTTGTGTGGCATAATGACTTAAGGAATCATTACGGCATATTGTATTTTTTCTTAATATCAGCCAAGATATTACGAATTTCAATATATCCTAAATTTTCTTCTGGGAACTCACTTCTTAATATTTTTAAAATATTTTTATCACTTTCTCTATTTTGATATAACTCCCAAATCCTCAAGTTACGGTCATACTTATGCAGCTTTCTCTCTCTTTGAAAATTATAACCTGGTAATTTTTTCTGCATCTTACTGATTTCTCTCCAGGCTGATGCCAAATCTTTGATTGCAGTATCAGCATAAATCTCAATAAACAACCTGTTTTCTTTTTCTATTATTGAAAATCTTTTTAACGCATTGCTAGGCATTCGCGAAATGCAACTATAAAATTTAAGTGAAAATTTTCTTGCCATTTCGTGCGAATGGTCGTAGCCAACCGTCATTGATATTCTCTCTCGTAAGCTCAACGGTAATTTATATTTTTTTAATAGTTTATCAAGTTCATTTTTATACAGCTTTTCGCTATTAACAACTAATAATCCGTTTACACATTTAAAATTATCATTTTTTATTTTCCTTAAATCATCTTGAAACTCCTTATAGTAATACAAAAAAGAAAGCCTTTGATTATAAATTTCTAATCTTTCTTGTTCTTTTGTTTTTTTGCTTAGTTTTTTATTGTCCATAAAATTAAAAAACTCCAGCACTTTAGTTGAATAACAGCTCAAGGAACGATAAGAAAGATTATCACCCTTTGGACATAGGGTTTATTTCCTTGAACAATTATCCAGCCAAAGCAACGGAGTTGCGTTTAACTACTTTCTTATCTTAAAAATGTGCGTGAGGAGTGTCCAGTTCCTCTTTTTTAATTTTAGCAAGTGGCAATGAAATGTCAATTTAGCCAGACCATTGACCGTGCACAAACTTGTGTTAATCTGGATATACTTAATAATTAAACAAACATATGAAAAAATTTACTTACCTCAAGGATAAATCGTATTACGAAAATTTATACGATGAGATGACGGTGTCTGAATGTAGGCATTACGAATCCAGCATTATAAAAGCTGACGATGACCCAATATTTGACGGCAAAAACGATGATGAGAAAAAAAGGACATTAACTGCATTCGCCAAACTTGCCACTTGGTTTATTTCTGGCGAGAGATACGAAAAAAAAGAAGAAACAATAAAGCGTTGGATGGACGATGACCGTAGCAAAGATAAAATCCTGGACGATGCCGTCCCTTTAAGAAATATAACTTGTGGCTCTTGCCGTGCTGATATGAATTGCACGATGAAAGGATTTTTAACGCAGAACGACCGTATTGACGAAGTTATTTTTATGTTTGAGTGTTTTGCCTGCAATAAGCGTGAAGCCTATTGGCACGATGGAATAAAATTTGAGGATGGAAAGAAATGCGTTAAGTGTTCTGGTAAGGTTGACGGCATAAACGACAAGGATGGCGATGATATTATCACGACTTACAAATGCCAAGTGTGTGGACATATTGAAATTGACAGATATAGCCTCAAGACTGAGCCAAAAAGAATTGACGAGCACCTAGAGGAAGATAAAAAGCGTTTTTGCTTTTCAAGTAAGGAGGGTTATGAATATACTGATTATAAATATCGTATGAAGCAACTTGAGGAGCTCCTTAAACAGGATGAAGAAAAAAAGAAGCACAAGGAACTTTATGACGCAGTAGATAAAATTCAAAAGCTGAATATAGTTGATTTGAATAACCTGCTGACCAAGGAGTTAGAGAAAGATGGTTATGCTAATTTGGAACTTGGCAAGCCTGTAATAGGCAAAGATGTAGTTGTAGAGTTCAATGTTCAGGATGGCACATCAGGCAGAAAAGAATACGACAGTAAAACCTTATTAAAAAAAATAATCGCCAGAATCTTGGAAAAGACAAACTGGCGATTGATGAGTGATGGACTATCTTATAGGATGGGTTTTCTGTCTGGCAGGCTGAGGGGTTTTGACAAGGAAGCAGACTTATTAGAGTTGGTTAAAAAGATGATGAAAAGTTAGTTCCTGTAATTAGTATTATAGGAATTAGGGCGTTATTTTATTTTTCTTCGTGTAAGAAAATCAGCTTTTGACTTTTTTATTACCTCTGGCACGACAAATAACTCACTAACTAATTCCATAAATATTTTTTGCAAATCTTCTGCGTCTTGCTGAGTAAAATCAAGGAGGTCTGGGTCAATATCAGGATGAGCTCCTTGATTTCCAGCTTCCTTTACAATATAGCCCATATCAGCAAAATCCTGCTTAAGCGTTATCCCATTATAACTAACTCCAACCGTTTCCTTTAACTCCTTTGCTAAATTGCCAGGATTCACTTTTATCACCTCGCGTGTGATTATCTGTAATGCTCTTCTAAACATTGCTGCTGCTGCGATGTGTGCATTAGCATCCATCGCTCTTATAGCCTGCCTATAAGCAGTTCTCAGAGATTTTGGTTCTTCAGGGAGTTCTTCAATGTCTTGAAGACCATCGTTAGGAAGGGATGTTATTTTGTAATATTTATCAATGGTAAATGTTCGTTCATTGCCATTATCATCTTTATCAATATATTGCTCTGGAATACGGTGCATTATCCAATATTTATACATACCACAAACTGGGCAACGAAAATAAAAAACCATTGGGGCTGTTAAATCAACTGAATAGCTTTGAGAATAAAGTGCCTCTCTAGTTGTATGTCCTCTTCTTACAACCTGAAAACCCCTAACTAGGTTACACTCAGGACAAAATAAATCCCAATGATTTTCATCCTTAATGCAGTCTGTGATGTCTGGATAATTTTCTTTTATATATTTATATTGTTCTTCTTTGTCGTTAAACATAATATTTGAATTTAATATCTTACTAAAAGTTGGCGAATAAGGATTTAGATTATACTAGTTAGGAGTTGAACGACGATGACCTTTTATAGTCTTGCCGTTTCGCTTGTAGCTCCTGACTGGAACAATCTTTTGCTCCTGCTTACCATAAGCAGAAGTTTTTGTTTTAGCCATTTTTATCACCTCTCTTTCTAGCGGGGTGTAATCTGTTTAGTTCCCCGCCACTTGCCACATTATAGCAAAAGGAGGAAAGCAAAACAGATAACCGCTAATACTTAAGAGGATAAAAAAACCTCTACACACCTAATCGCCAACTTTCAATAAGATAATCTTATTTTGATTTTTTCATTTTTTTAATTTTTTCCAACAACACATCAGCTGGTTCATCATTGGGGTCTTGGTCAACTAACTCGCCACGGAACGCTTTAGCATAAATAGAATTTGAAATCTTATCTGTGAAACTCTTGGCTTTTAAATATTTTTCTTCAATTATTTTTATCACATTAACTGCGTCTTTAATTTCCTTAACAACCTTATCTTGCTCTGGTAGCGTTGGCAAAGGAATCCTTAAAGCCTTGACCTCCTGACTATTGATATTGTTTACTCCACTGGTTGACCGTGCTGGCAATTCAATTTGATACCTTACACCATAAGAGCCTAGCACTAAATTTAAAAATTCTGGATTTAATTTTTTCTTATCTAGCCGTAATCTGATTAAATATCCTGCAAACAAAAACCCTTTCTCTTTTTCAGAAACTAAGGCTGCCCTGCCAACAAGAGAAACGCTTCCATTTGACCTTATAATTAAAATATCACCCTCTTCTAATTTTAATTTTTTCTTTTCCGCCTCGTTAAATTCTGCATACTTAAGTTTGTTGTGCGAAACCTCACCATTTATAATATTAGGAATTCTTAATACGGGTAAACCCTTAACCTCTGTATTGCATTTCTTTGAAGTTCCATATCTTATATCAGTAATAACATCCTTAATTTGCCCGTAATTTTCAGATAGATTATATTTTTTAAGAACACGGGCAATTAGCGACTGTTTAAATCTTTCCAATAATATTTTTGCCTTTTCCAATCTTTCTTTACTATCACTAACTCTCGCCATTAACTTGTTTAACTTATCTTCAATTCTTCTCTGCTCGTTCAATGGTGCTAGCGGAAAAGGCATTGTCCAAAAATAATCTTGATTGATGTGTTGCAGTCCAGTCCCCTTGCTCGTTTGGTGAATATATTGATTTTTAAATTTTATAAATGATTCAAGATATTTACTGCTTATCATTATAGGGCTTAAGCTAACAATGGTTGAGCCAATAGCACCTGTTAATCCAGTTACTGTTTTCCCAATACTTCCATCCCAAACAACCAGCACATCATTTTCATTTGCAACAATAACTTTTTTATCATTAGTATAACTTCTTGGCTCTCCACCCTCCATTTCATCAATTAAAAGATATGGCATAAACCCATCTTTTTTAACACTTGAAACTGACGAAGGCTTTTTCCCTTTTTTTGAAAAGACAACTTCTCTAAGTTCACAATTAACCCAATTTTTTGGCAAATTATTCTCCATTATTTTCATCAATTAAATTTAAAATTTCCTTTAACTCATCAACCACGGCTTCAAGTTCCGTGATTGCCTCTGTCGCGAGCACTTGGGGCTCTGGCAATTCGTCTGGGTCATCAAGGCTTTCGTCTTTAAGCCAAGTAATATCCAGTTTATAACCTCTATCCTGAATATCCTTGATACTAAATTTCTTAAACCTACCCTCATCGCCTAACTCTTTTCTCTTACTTAATCCGTTTGGGTCTTCGCCATAGCATTTTTCAAATTCCTCAAAATGCTTATCAGATAACGGACGGTCTTTCTTGGTTACTATCTGCACATTTGAACGAGCATCATAAATCCAAACTTCCTCTGTTGGCTTTCCTTTTTGAAAAAATATCACATTAGCCTTAACGCCTTGCGAGTATGGCGTAAATGTTCCTCTTGGCAATCTTAATATCGTATGTAGATTGCAGTCCTTCATTAAGATTTTAAAAACCTCGCCGGCTTTATCTTCAAACAAGCAGTTATCAGGCAAGACCACGGCGGCTCTTCCTCCTGGCTTTAAAATCGTCATTATGTGCTGGATGAAATTTAATTGCTTATTGCTCGTTTCAACCATAAAATCCTCTCTGGTTGGTGCTTGATTAGCTCCCTTGCTTCCAAAAGGAGGGTTAGTCAGTATGCAAAAATGTCTTTCGCCGTTATCAGGTTCGTAAATGGTATCGCCCAACCTGATATTTGATTTTATTCCGTGTAAGAATAAATTCATTGTCGCGAGCCTTCTTGGTCTTGGCACTAGCTCTTGCCCATAGTAAGTAGCGTCTTTAATCCTTTTAGTTGTTTCCCTGTCAAAAGCTCCTTTTGTTTCGTCCACCAACCATTCATAAGCAGAAACTAAAAATCCCCCACTTCCACAACAAGGGTCGCAAATAGTAAAATCTTTTTGGCTTCTTGGGTCAGGCTTCATTAAGCGGACAATAGACTGGATTAAGACTCTAGGAGTGAAATATTGACCAGCACCTTTTTTCCCTTCACTTGCCGCTTTCTCAAGCAAGCCCTCAAACGCTTCACCTTTAACATCAGCATCAAGACTTGTCCAATTATCCTCGTCAATCAAGTTAATCAACTTTTTTAAATTAACTGGATTTGATAGTCTGGGCATTGCGTCTTGGTAAATCATACCAATTGTGTCTGACTGGCTTCTTAAATGTCTTAAATACTCGCTGTATAAATCTATCAAATCAGTGCCTGATTCTTTTTTTAATTCGCCCCAAGATACCGCCTTATTTTTTCCCTTAAAGTCCTTGATGTTTGGCAACTCAATAGCTTTCTCATCAAGCATTTTTAAGAATAACAGATATGTAATCTGCTCAATGTAATCACCGTAATCCACGCCATCGTGCCTCAAGGTGTGGCAAAATCCCCACAGCTTATTTGTAATATCTGACATAATTTTTAAGACGCAATACTTTTATTTATTGCTGATACTAATTCTTTAAATTCAAAGGTAAATACTTTTTTAAATACGCCTAACCCACCCTTCCTTTCAAATATTGGTGTTAAATCAAAGTCGCCAAGTTCCAAGGTTAAATTTTTAACAAGATGCTCCTTGATATAGCCAACCCATTCCTTTTGCTCCTCTGTTAATTCTTTGCCTTTAAAAACTTTTTTCAAAGCGTTATCAACTCTTTCGCTGGTAGAGAATAATTTCTCATCCTTGGCGGCGTGCTTAATCATTGATATCAAATCAACCAAATCCTTATGATAAATAATCTTATGGGCTTTTTCCAAGTCCTTAACCTTAAAATCGTTTTCCTTTAATTTCTGCCTTAAATCTTCAAGCACTTTCGTATTCCACTTCTCTGGCTTATTGATAACAACCTTCAGGGCAGTAATATCATCAGAATTTTCTTTTACAAATTCTTCAAATGCCTGTAAATATTCCTTTGGCTTCAAATGCTTGTCGCCAACTTTAAAAGATATTTCTGAAGTTACTTCGTCTTCAATCTCGTAGCCAATATAAAAAGTCTTTTTTGGTCGCTTGTAATTAAGAAGCAATTCCTGAAAACCTTTGTCCTTTAATAATTTCATCGCCTCTGTAAATTCTCCCTTTAATCGTGCTTGAATCTCGCTGGCAAACCTCCCCATATCACCGTCTTTGATATACTTTGAAAAATCTTCTCGTGCCTCTCCACTCATACTCTTCTCTATTCTTCTCAACCTCTTAACCAAAACATTTATATAATATTCCCTATCCTCGTTCTTATAAATTTTATCAATAACTTGAATTATGCTTAATGGCTCAGTCAGCAAGCTCTGAATCTTAAAATTGCTGGCATCCCTAAAATAATCAATCAAAGTTCCGTTAAAGCAATCAAAGATAGTAAATTTATCCTTGTTAATATCAGGGCAAAGACGAGTGCCTCTGCCTAACATCTGCTCCCATAAAATACGAGATTTTATTGGTCGCATAAAAACAATATACTCTAAGGCTGGAATATCAACGCCCGTGCTTAACATATCAACGGAAACGACTATTCCTGGCTCTGGTCTGTTGCGAAATTCCCTAATCCTCTGCAATGGTCTGTCAACGCTGGGACTGCCAGTAATCTTTTTAACAAAATCATCGCCTCTGTTAAAAACTTCTTTGCATAAATTAACGATTCTATCTGAGTGAGAAATATGCTCAATATCGTTAACGGCAAAAATAAGAGTCTTGGGGAAATGACCTCTCTCTTTTTCAAACTCTAAAGCGTATTTCGCAAACTCTTTAATGATTTTCTTATTGCTTTCTGGTGATGTAATTTCGTTTTCAATCTTGGCGGTATCAAACTCTCTCTCATCCTCTAATTGGTCAATTTTTTCCTTGCCTGTTTCCACATCCACAATGCCAATCTGTTCACCCTCTTTTAAAAACGCCCCACTAATTTTAATCTTAGAATTTATTTTAATCGCATCATAATCAACCAAATATCCGTCTTTAATCGCTTTTTCCACCTCGTATTTATAAATAGGGTCGCCAAAATAGGCAATCGTGTGAGCTGCGGGTGTTGCGGTTAAGCCAATTTTAATTGCGTCAAAATGTTCCAGAACTCCTCGCCAAACATTCGTATCCTTTGAAGTATAGCCTCTGTGGCACTCGTCAGCGATTATCACATCAAAAGCGTTTAATGGAATATTCAGCTGTTTCACATCGCCGTCCTCGTCAACATCACCTTGGTCGTTATCAAATACCGCATTACTGCCAAACAAGTTGATTGCCATTCTCTGGATTGTAGAAACATAAACAAAAGTCTTGGAATTATCAGGATTGGTCAGATAATCATTTGGCAAAACCTTGCTATCAAATTTCTCATCCTCAAAATCATCTTTTCTAAATTTCTGGCTATAAACTTCGTATTCCTTATCAAACTTAAATCCCTCAGGCGTTTCAAAAGCTGAAAAACTTTGGACAGTCTGGGCGGCTAATGATTTTCTATCTACTAAAAATAATACCTTCTTGGCTGTTTTTGATTTTAACAATCTGTAAATATTAGCGATTGCCATTCTGGTTTTCCCAGTTCCCGTTGCCATAGCAATCATCATTTTCCTTTGCTTCCCCATTATCGCTTTTTCAATTGCCGTTATCGCGTCTTTCTGATAATAACGAAGGAAATTTTCATCAATCAAATTATTATCCAGCCAATCATAGCCCTCATTGCTGTCATAGCTAAACATCGCTTTTAAAGATTCTGGCGTATGGAAGGTGCTGATTGGTCTTGAAATATTGTTTTTATTTCTAACATCAAGAAAATGAATCTGCTCACCGTTAGTTGAATAAAGAAAAGGCACTCTATATTCATTCCATTCTCCAATGACATCATTGACTCCTTTGGAGTATCTTTTTGCCTGCTCAAGAACATTCTGTGCCCCAACTTTTACCTTTTTCGCCTCAACAATTCCATATAACTTTCCGTCAACGAATAACGCATAATCTGCGGGACCACTGGCAGTTGGATATTCTTCAACTGCGTGCTTGATAAAATTTGATTCATTTAAAGATGAACTGCTAGGCACTATTAACCAGCCACTGGATTTCAGACATACATCAATTAGCTTTTTTCTGGTTAAATATTCGCTTTGAATTTCTGGCTTGTTTTTCTCTTCTGACATAATAATAAAAAGGTTTTAAAAGCCTTTATGTTTGCTATAAGAAAATTGTAATTTATTTTTTAATTATAGCACAATATCATTGAAAAAATCAAGCTGAAAATTAGCTAAAATTTCACCTCTTCAAACGCTTTATAAAATCTTGGCAAATCCTTTTTCAGCTTTACTCCGTCATTGTAAATTTGCAGAGTTTCCAGACTTTTATGCCTCGTGTATCTAGCGATTTCCAATAAATCGCCTTTATAATTTTTAATGAGCTTGGTCGTGAAATAATGCCTGAAACCGTGAACATTTTTATTTATTTCCAAAACCTTTAAAATATCTTTTACTATTTTCCTTAATCCTCTTGTCGTCATCTGCTTGTTTAAATTCTTGTTGCTTTTGCTGGGAATCAGATAACCGTCAGCGATGCGATTTAATTTTATATACTCCTGAATGTTCTTGACGGTTTCTGGAAGCAGGTTAATCTGTTCCTTGTCATCTCGCCCCTTGCCCGTAATAAATGCAGTCTTGTTTATCAAATCAATATCCTGAAATTTTAATCTGGTAATTTCGCATTGCCTCAAGCCTTGTAAGGTAAGCAGGCTGAATATTGTCTTTAGTCTGGTATTCTGAGCCGTGTTTTCCAGCGATTGCAGATAAGTAATCAGGTTAATAATCTCGTTATCGTTCAGTCCGTCCCTCTTATGCTTTTTAATCTGGCTGAAGGATTTAATGTTCTGGGTAATGTCTGACAATAAAAGTCCTTGCCTGTTTAATTCTTTTAAAAATATCCTGCTTGAAGCCAGATATTTATTCTTCGTTGATACAGAATAGTCTGTGCGTTCCCGTAAATACCTTTTGTATTCAAGAAAGCTGTTGCGATTAAAGCCAAATTTCTTGACGAACAACAAAAACGAAGTAATCCTCTGCTTATATTCTTCCCTCGTATTTTCAGATACATCCAGTAAATCAAAAACTTGTTTAACCTGCGAAAGAATGTCAGAGTAGTTAAATTCGTTTTTAGTCAGCTGAGTTGTTTCCATATAATCGTTTTTTGATTTCGCTTAATTTGGTTGGCGTGAAATATATATCCCGTTCAATGCCCAGCCCAAACCCACCCTTGAATTCCTGAAGTTCATCAAGACTGAATGAGCCAAACTCATCGCAATGGTCGCGAAAGATGGACACCCAGCCATAAAACAATCGTTCTTCCTCTACATATTCCGTGGCATACCAAGTGCCTGCTCCCGTGGGATTAAAAAATTTGCAGATAACCATTGGGTCTTCTGAATTTTCTTGACTGCCAACTTCCCTGAATCGTTTAATTAGTTCGTCATTTAATAATCTCATAATCGTTATTTATTTTTCTCAAGAAACCAGATTGAAATATTGTTAATCTCAGGTATCAGTGATTTATAGATAGTTTCGTATCTTTCGTAATCAGCCTCTGGCGTGTTGTTATATCCTTTTTCCAGCCAATCAATCGCTTTGCCCGTAAAATAATCTTTCTTATAATTTATTCCGCTTCTCATTTTCCAGATTATGTTCTTTATTCTTTCCTCCGCCGTCATCACATCATTAGGATAATGATTTTTAATGAGATTAAGCACCCAGTTTTTGCCCATAAGAATACTGATGATTGGGCTGATATGAAAATCAACGGCTTCCAAGAGAATGTCGTTGACCGTCAGTTTCAAGCTTATGTCGTTGTAGTTTTTCTTGGTTGGGATGTCAGCGTAGATTTTCTTCAACTTTCTCATCGTTATAATCTTTTCCTTGAATCTGTGCGACCAAATTCTCGCGTAAATTGACAGCATTTTGATATCGCCACTCATACCACCCATTTTGGCTCGCCACATCATCGCCATTACCGTTTCTCTGTCTGACTTACTCAATTCTTCCCAATCAGTCTTTGGAATAATATTGATTGACTTGAATCCGTTATGAAAAGCCATAAAGTCATAATCCCTGATTTCAACTTTTGCCAATTGTTCAATTATGGTTAAGGCGAAAAATTCCGTTTCCTCAGTCAAGATAAACGATTTTCTCACTGACAGGCTTCCCAGCTCAACTATTCTGCGAAACTCTGGGTGAAGTATCGCATCCTCCAAAATAATGATTGGCAATCTGCGAAAAAAGTCGCTTGGGCTTTTATGAAGCCACGATTTGGCTGATAAGAGAGCTTTGTTGACCTCGTTTCTTCTGATAGCCTTCTGGGTTGCTGATTTCAGGATTGAGGTTGAAAATCCGTCGTTGGTTTTTAAGTCCAGTGCCAGCTTGAGGTGTTTACAAGGTTGTTTGATTTTGTTTTTCAGGTAATCGCGACAAGTGCAGGTCTTTTCCTTGGCGTTAATTTCGTAAAATACATCGTCTTTGGTAAAGGATTTCACTTGAATAAGCCGTTGTTTTTTGCCAAAAAGGTCGTTTTTCGTGATAATGTTCAGTTTTTGGGGTTTCATAGAGCCACTAATTTAAAAATAAGATTTTATTTAAGGTTAGCAGGAAACCTCCTGATGTCAAGTTTTTTGGCTAATTTTGGCTAAAACTAATAATCACTATCTTAATATTTTATTTTAAAGAACTGTTTAAAAATTTTTTATATTCTTCAATCTTTAATTTTTAATTATTGGTTTGGTAAAAAATTCTATTAAAGCCAATCTTGAACCTTTTTTCGCGAGTTTGCCACACATTTCAGAATTATAATAGCTTTGTTTAATATATTCAGGACGCAACTGTCTGAATATCTGTTTTTTTTCTTCTTCTATTACAAATTTCAGGTTGGCTTTTTTAAATTTTTTTACTGTTGTCAGGCTTGGTAAATATTCCCTTGGTAACCTTGGAAATTCATTTTTTAACAACGGAATGAATTTACAGGCTGGTGTGTCTTTTACGATTAGTTCGTTGCGAATAAAGTCATATAAGCCTGGCGACAGTTGCGACAAAAAGACAATAATGCCTCCAATATTTTTAAAAAGATTCGCCCTCTCCAAGGCTTGCCTTCTGCCTTCGTCTGTTAATTTTTCTAAATTTGCTAACGCTTGTTGGTGTGCCATTTCATTTTGAGTGCTTGACGATTTGCCGTTAACAAAGAAAGTCAGAAAACAAATCTACGAAATCGTCAAATATTTGATTTATGATATTTAGGTGATTAAGAGTGTTTGTGGTATGCCTAATTTCTTCTATTTTGGCGTTTAATTCTTTCTGATTCATTCAGTTGGTATTAGGAGAGATTTGGCGATATTTCATTCGTTCCAGAGGGCTGTGCGTTCTTTCCAGCGACTCCGTTGATTTTATTCGTCCTAAAGGTCGTTCAGCGGATGTTTTGTAATTTGTCGCCTTAAATGTTCTGCTGAGGCTGCCAAATAAACAGTTGTCGTTTTTATGTCGTTGTGACCAAGCATTTTTGAAAGACTGAAAATATCACAGCCAGATTCAAGCATTAAAGTCGCAAATGTGTGCCGTAGCTTGTGAGCCGTAAAATCAACTTCAGACTCTTTTCTGAATGTTTCAATCATTCGCTTAATGCCTACATCCGTTATGCCCATATTGCGATTGAGAGAACAAAAAAATTCTGGTGCCGTCTTATGAAGCCTTTCTCTGTGTTTTAAATATTTTTTCAAAGAATCAGCCAGCTTGTAGCAAATTGGCACAATCCTGTCCTTAGCCCCTTTCCCCTGCCTGATAAATATCGTCATATTTTCCGTATCAACATCCGTGAGCTTGAGATTGATTAACTCCCTCTTACGAATACCTGCCAGTAAAAAGGTGGCAAATATGGCGTGGTTGCGATAACGAAGATAGTCATACTGGTATGGGTAGTTATAAACTATTTCCAAAAGCCTATTCGCCTGCTGTTTCGTTAATTTTGGTGGAATTCTTTTTTCCAGCTTTGGACACTCAATATTTTCAACGGGATTGGTTTCCATATACTTTTCCTGTATGCACCAGCGAAAGAAAACCAAGAGGCTTTTATGATAACAGATAAAAGTATTCGCTTTCCATTTCCTCTTCGTTCTGCCGTCATAAAACATTCTTCGCACCAAATCCTCATTAACTTCTTCAAGCTCCGTAACTTCAGCAAATTTGCAAAAAGCATTTATGATATTACGATATCGCTTTATGGTGTCCTTGGAATAACCTCGCATATAAAGCGAGAAGTCATAAAATTTCAGTGCCAGAACTTTTATGTCCATACAAAAAAATATCGCATTATAGTTGCGATATTTTCTTGAGTGAGCCGTTGGGCGGGATTGAACCGCCTACCCCCACCTTACCATGGTGGTGCTCTACCAAGTGAGCTACAACGGCAAAATATTTTAATTGTTTTTTTGAGAGAGAATGACCTGTTTAGCAGGTAAACAGATATGAAATGCTATTTTACTTGAAATGTTAGCTGAAACCTAGTGGTCTGTTTATTACCATGGAAGTGCTCTACCAGCTGAGCTACAACGGCGATAATTGCCTGAAATCTAAAAGTCCTTAAAATCCATAAAGTCGACAAACTTTCAACTTTATAAACTTTACGGACTTTATAAACTATACGGACTTTATAAACTATACGGACTTTATAAACTATAACTCGTCGATCTTGGCCTTGAATTCTTCCAGTTTTTGGTTTTCCGGATTAGTTTCCTTAAGCCTCTCATAGGCATCCAAGGCCAAAACCCTGTCCTTTACCATTATACTCATCTGAAGCATGGTGTCAAGATAGCGCGGATTGTTCGGCTCGATCCGCAGGGCTTTCTTCATGTTTTCCACCGCCTCTTCCATATTGTTGGCCGCCCGAGAGACTAAGGCCAGATCCAGGAAGACGGAAGAACGCTGGCTATTCAAATCAATCGCCTTCTCGTAATCAACCTTGGCCTCGTCCAGATCTCCCCGCTCTTCAGCGATGTGGCCGAGCTCATTATAAACTTCGTCGTCATCTCCCTTTAATTTCAGTATGTATTCGAACGTCTGCTTGGCTTCTTCCAGCTCTTTTTTGGCGAAATAAATTTTGCCTAAGGCCTTGAAGGCCGTGATGTTGGTGTTATCAAGGCCGATGATATCGATGTAGCTTTTTTCCGCCTCGCCCAATTCCCCTTTTTTCTCGAAGGCTTCCGCTTCCTCGAACAACTCCCTCACCCGAAAAGCGACATCCATGCCGGCAATAATCTCCTCACGCTTGTAATTATCCTTAAGCTCGATGAGCTTTTTGTAGATGAATTTAAAAAAGCTATCGGCCACCTTGGCGGCCGGACCCAAAATTTTCACTACCCGATTTTTCACTTTAAGATAATTCCTCTTCAAACGGTTGGAGATAATCCGTTCCTTGAACTTCGCCTCCTTCTCGGCCGGAATGTTTTCCACGTCCAAATTGGCTAACGCCGGAAATTTCCGACCGATAACCGCGACGATAACCGTCAGACTGATCAGAATTAAAATGATTGGAATGATGTTGTACATATAAATTTATAAAGCTCGTAAAAGCCGAGGGTTTTTAAAGGTAATAATTAAAGGGAAATACAAAAAATCTCAATTTGCATTGCGAGGAGCGGAGCGGCGCGGCAATCTCAGATTAAAAAATAGCGTAGTGCTTTGTATAGAGATTGCTTCACTCGCGCTCGCAATGACAAAAAATATTGAAATTCCCTACGATAAAGCATGTGATATTTCTTGCTTTATGAGCCTTATAACTTGCCCGCGCTGCCGAACAGTTTCATCTTGGCGGCCGTTACCTCTTCCACTGCCTGCATGGTCGGACGGAGAAGATGGCGCGGATCGGTTTCTTTTTTGTTCTTGAGGCAATTAGCGATCAGAGTCTTGGAAAAAGCGACTTTGATGTCGGTGCCGATATTGACTACCCGGACGCCCAGTTTTATGGCTTTCTTGATTTTCTTATCGTCCACGCCCGAGCCGCCGTGCAAGACGAATGGCTTGTCGGTTCTCGCGAGAATCTTTTTTAAAATGTCAAAATGAATATCCTCGTTGGTGAAGGCGCCGTGGGCCGTGCCGATAGCGGCGGCGATAGTGTCGACGCCCGCGGCTTCGATGAAAGCGATCACTTCCTCCGGATCGGCTAAGGGTACGCCAGTGATCCGGCCGCCGACTTGGCCGTGTCCGCCCATAATCGAGCCGATCTCGCCTTGCGCCCAGGCGCCTTTCCGGTGCGCCCGGACAGCGGCCTGCCGGGTGATCTTTATGTTTTCTTTCAATGGCAGGGCGGAAGCGTCCATATGTACGGAAGAAAAACCGGCATCGAGGCAGGCCTTAATCATTTCCGACGAAGAACCATGATCAAGATTAAGGGCAAGCGGGGCCCGGCCGGCCGTGGTTTCGGCCGCGGCCGCGGCGATATTGACAAAAATCTTGAGCCCCATGTATTTCACCGCCCCTTCCGAAACCTGCATGATGGCCGGCGATTTCATCCGCGCCGCCGCTTGAGCCACGCCGATGACCGTTTCCAAATTATGCACATTAAAAGCGCCGACAGCATAGCCGCCCTTCTCCGCTTTTCTGACAATGTCTTTAATGTGGACTAGCATAATAATTTTTTTATAAACTTTAAACTTTTAACTCCATGGATTATTTCACCACCTCTTTCGCCACCTTATAAAATTCTTCCGCGTCCAAACTGGCGCCGCCGACCAAAAGGCCGTCAATGTAATCCAAGCCGACAAAGCCTTTGACGTTCTTACTGGAAATACTGCCGCCGTAGATGATGCGCAGGCTGTTCTTGATCGTCTGCATCGGAAACATTTGGTTCAGAGCCAAGGAGATGATCTTGTGGGCATACTCGGCTTCCGACGGCTCGATAGCCGAGCCGGTGCCAATCGCCCAGATCGGCTCGTAAGCGATGATCACTTTCTGGCCCTCAAGGATTTCCAAACCGCCCAAGGCGAGCTGAAGCTGGTCGACCAGAACGAAATCGCGCCTGTCTGTCTTCCTTTCTTCCCAGCTCTCTCCTATGCAGACGATCGGCGTCAGGCCGCCATCCAGGCTGGCCCGGACTTTCTTGTGGATCAGCTCGTAATTTTCCCGCAGATACTTCCGCCTTTCCGAATGGCCGATGATGGCGTATTCGCAACCGATTTCCCGCAAAATTCCGGGCGAGACTTCTCCGGTGTAAGCGCCTTTTTCTTCCCAAAAAACATCCTGTGCTCCCAGCTTGATCTGGCTGCCCTTCAAGGCCTTTTTAACTTCGCACAAGGCGACATAATTCGGGCAGACGCCGACCGTTCCGCCCTTAAAATTAGCGAATTTGGCCCTGATAAACTGGGCCAATTGTACGCCTTCTTTCAGGGAAAGCTGCATTTTCCAATTAGCAATGATGAATTTTTCTTTTTTCGCCTGCATAAAAATATCTTCTTTACGTTGAATTATATTAACATTATATCATTTTCTCATTTTTCCGGCTAGCGCCATTCATGGCTGCCATAGGCCCAGCGAACCATTCTTTCTGTTTCGGCGAACCGCGAATTTTCTTTGGCGCCGCCCATAACCACCGTGATCAATTCCCGGCCGTCTTTGTTAAATTGGCCGGCATAGCAATAACCGGCAGCGTTGGTAAAGCCGGTTTTGCCGCCGGCGATATTCACGCCGTCTCGCGGGTAGTTCTTGAGCAAAACGTCCGTGGCCGCCGCTGTCCGCGTTCGGCCGGCGAGCGTACTGAACCGATAGTTTGGCTTCTGGGACGCTTCCCTGATTTCCGGCCGACTGAAGGCTTCTTCGGCCAAAGAGGCGATGTCTTTCGGCGTCGAAATCGAATAACGACTCAGGCCGGCCGCATCATTAAAATACGTATTTTCCATTTTTAACGCGCCGGCCATCCTATTCATGGCCGCAATAAAATTTTTCCGCCCTGCTTTCGAATGGCTGGCGAGCGCCTCGGCGGCCGCGTTATCCGAGGCTACCAAGACTAGATTAAAAAGATCCCTTGTCTTTACCCTGTCGCCCTTCAAAAGAAAACGGCTCGTTTCGCCGAATAATTCTGATTTTCTGATTTCGTAATATTCATCCCAATCCGGATCGCCTTCAAGAAAAACCAGAGCGGTCATAAGCTTGGTCAGGCTGGCGAGCGGCCGCCTCTCGTTTTCATTCTTGCCGAAAAGCGCCTGGCCGGAAGCGGCGTCCAGAATATAGCCGGCCGGGCAAGCGATGTCCAGATCTTCATCTTTTATTTTGACGGCCCTGAGCTTTTCCTCGGCGCGCGGCAAGGTCCGCGGATCAGCCAAAAACGCTTTGGCCTGCTCTTCTCCGGCCACGGCGAAATCACCGAGCACCCGGCCGGAAGCGTCTGCTAAAATAGCCGGCGCGTTCCGCCAGGCAAAAACCAGATAAAAAATGCCGGCCGATAATAAAACTGGCGCGATTAAAAACGCGAATCTTTTTTGCATGGGGATGAAAAAAAATTAACTCACGAATCAATTCAGACGCCGCCATCCTCTTCGCCGGCCAGCATACGGTCGATTGTGTCGTCCTTGTGCAATCTCTCGTAATCAGGTAATTCTTGAACGTCATTGACGCCTAAAAAACGAATGAAATCCAGAGTGACCGTATAGTAGGTTTCGTTCTTTTTCTTGTCCGCTTTAGCCTCAATCAGGCCGCGCATCAAGAGGTTCTTGATAATGAGCGAGCAGTTGACTCCCCGGATGCGGTCCAAATCGATTTTGGAAACCGGTCCGCGATAAGCGATAATGGTGAGCGTTTCCAAGCTCGGGCGGGAGAGTTCGCCGGTCGTTTCGTCCTTGATGAATTCCTGCACCAGCTTGGCATTTTCCGGCGCGCTGACCATCTGATATTTCAAGCCATCCTTGATAACCTGCACGCCGCGGCTTTCCGTTTTGCAAGCCGCCACCAGCTCTTCGCAAGCAACGGCCACTTCCTTTTCCGGCTTGGCCGTAAGCTCCGCCAACTGCCGCACCGTCATCGGCTTGGCTGAAATGAATAATAAGGTTTCAATTTGTGATTTCATGTATTTAACTTATTTATCTCCATCTCCTCGAACAATTCATTTTGGATGACGAAAATTTCCCGCTGTTTGACCAACTCGAGCATGGCCAAAAAGCTGACGATAATTTCCGTTTTGTTTTTGGCGTTGCCGAGCACGGATTTAAAGCCGAACTTGATCCGGTCGACGAGCATTTTCTGGATATTCATAATCTTGTCCTCGATATTCAAAACCTGCTCGATCCTGTCTTTGGCCAGCTTTTCCGCCGGCCGGAGCCGGACAAGCAGATCCTTGAAAACCATGAGCATATTCTCGGCCATCAGATTCTTCGGCGGCGAAAACAGGTTCATATTTTTTAAAACCGACTGGCGATTCCATTCGCGGACAAACATAAATTTCTTCTCGCCGATCAGCTCCTCGATTTTTTTTGAGGCCTCCAAAAATTCCTTGTAAATTTTCAGCTGGCACTCCAAATCATCGATCTCCTCCTCTTCTTCCGGATAGAGGTAGGGCAAAAGCGCTTTGGATTTGGCCAGAAGCAGTTTGGCCGCCACGACCAAAAAATCGGCCATTTCGTCCGGATTAATGTCTTTCATGCCTTTGATGTACTCGATGTACTGGTCGGCGATCTTGGCCAAGCTGATTTCCGTAATATCCAATTCTTCTTTCTCAATCAGCTGCAAGAGCAACCCGAGCGGCCCATTGAATTTTTCCTGTGAAATTTCAAGCATCTTCTTAATAAAACCCCCTCGCGAGAAGGACGCCCGGCAGGACGAGGTGCTCTCCCCTCTTCGCTGACTATTTTCTCTTTCTGGCCGGAGCTTTCTTTGCCGTCTTCTTTTTATTTTTTCCGCCGGGGGCGGAAATCTTCACCTTTAATTTTCGACCCGCGCTTTTGCTTTTTGATTTTTCCTGCCTGCCAATGAACATGGGGCTTTTGACTTTTTTAATTTTTTTCTTCACCCCGAACGCCCCGAGCGCCGCGTTTTCAAGTTTTAAAAAATCCTTGACGGCCATCTCCACCGAATGATTAAAACTGCCGGAGGCGAACACGACCTGCTTGGCCTTGGCCAGATTTTTTTCAACGATCACCGGCAATTTATGCAGCCCGCCAAAAGCGCTCATGGCGCCGGCCTTGATTTTCAAAAGATTCTCCATAATTTTCTCGCCCGGAATCTTGACGGTCGTGACGGTTTTGCCGGTGGCCGTCTTAATGGCCTTGGCCAGCTTGTTGAAATCGAGGTTATGATCGGCCGGCAGAAGTACTAAGTAATAATCCTTGTCCGCCTTGACGAGGAGCGACTTGGCGATTTCGCCCAGTTTTTTCCGCATGGTAGCGGCAGCATCCAAGGCGGTATAAACCGTCCTGTGCTCCAAAATCTCATGCTTCACCCCGGCCTTTTCCAAATATTTAACCAGCCTGGCCGGCAATTTGGTTCTTTTAGGCATATGAATATTTCAATGATTAATGTTGATAAAATTATAGCATAAAAAGAAAAAGAAAAAAACCGGACCAGCCATACCTGACCAGTCCGGAATAATCCAAAGCCAATTTTATTATTTTGTTATTTTTAAGCCTTTTACTTCACTGGCGCAGGTCCGGAGTCGGACCGATCGAGCTGACTACTGGTAATCGTGCGAATAAAGCATTGGTTGTTGTTATCGTGGATCCATTCCTTGTCCAGGTAGTCATAAAGGGTATCATTGACATTTCGATTGGAAGTTTTAAAATCGGCGCATAACTGGTATTTTTCTTCGCCCAAAACATTGAAGCCGAACCGGTCCTGCCGATCAGGATAGGTTAAATCGGCGGGAGCGAGGTAGTTCGCATAGGCCGCCAAGACTTCCAAATTTTCCGGAAGCTTTTTTTTGCTGTTATAATAATCGTTCATGGCGCTGTCGATCTGGCTGAATCTTTGCAGAATAATGCTGTCGTATTTTCTATCCCTGGTTTCAGCCGGAGATTCGACAAAGACGAAAGCGGCGATTAGGGAGACCACTACTATGGCCGCTGTGGCGTAAAAATAAATCATGCCAACCTTGTCCTTAGTCCCCGCCACCTCGGCGCGCCTGATGTCGTGCAGATAATAAGTGAACACCACGGCGGAAATACCGATTGCGGTCAGAGCTTTGAGGATGAATTTAATAGTCAGTTCACCGTTTAAAAAGCTGTTAATCAGCCCGATAAGCCAGCCGATCACCACCACCGAGGCAACAAACTGAATAAAATAAGTAAGCCAACGGCGCACGGGATCATTGGCCGAAAGCATTCCGGAAAAAAGATTTTTATTAATCAGCCGCATTAAAAAATAATAGACAGGCGCGGCGATAATAACAGCGGAAATGGCGAACTTGACAGCTTCCGAGTTGTATTGACCGCCAAAAGGGCTAAGCACATCGGGAATGTTTTTATTGATGATTTGAAAAATAATAATGCCGGTCGGAACGGCCGTAAAAATAAGCGCCACGAGCGACAAGAGATAATAAAAAGCGAACTTAGCCGGATTGGCGTTCTCTAGATTGCGAGTAGTCTGTTCCATGTCGTTATTGTTAGATTAGGATTTATAAATTTTGAATCATGCTTTTAAAAAAACAAACACGATTTCAAATAAATATTATCACGATTACCGAAAAAAGTCAACAAAAAGTGACGAAGCAATCGTAGAAGCAATCTTGGATTAAAAAATGGCGTGGCGCTTTCGCACGAGGATTGCTTCGCTCGCACCCGCAATGACAAAAAATATTGAAATTCCTCTATGATAAATTACATTTCCTCCACCGCCTCGATGCCCAGGAGTTCCAAGCCGTTCTTGAGCGTCTGGCTCACGGCCGCGATCAGGGCCAGCCGGGCGTTTTTTACCTCTTCGACCGCTGCCAAAACCGGCACGCTGTGGTAATAATCATTGAAGTTTTGCGCCAACTCAAAAAGATATTTGGCGATTTCCGACGGATCGAACCGCTCCCCGGCCCGCGCCACCGCCTCCGGATACTTGGCCAGCCGCAAAACCAGACCATGTTCCTTGGCTTCGGTTAACTTTTCAATGTCATTCGTAATTCGTAATTCGTAATTCGTAATTCCCGCTTTGCGAATAATGCTATTGATCCGCGCGATGGTATATTGGAGGTAGGCGGCCGTAAAACCATCAAACCGAAGCGCCTCTTTGATATCAAAAGTGATAATTTGCTCGCGGCCCACCTTGAGCATCTCGAATTTCATGGCGCCGATAACAAGCGCTTTCGCCACTTTGGCAATCTTCTCTTCCGGCCAATCCTTGTGCCTGGCCTCGGTTTCCTGAAAAGCCTGGGCATAAATGCCGGCCTTCAATTGATTGTAAGTAATGATGTTGCCGGTACGCGCGGCCATTATCCCGGTCGGCAATTTGACGATGTCATAACCGAGGTGCAGCATTTCCTTCTCATAACCAAGAAGGTTTAGGACTTTTGATATCTGCTTGAAATATTGGCCCTGTCTCGCGTCCACGACGACAATCGAGGCGTCGACTTTGAATTTTTCAAACTTATGCATGGACAAGGGCAGATCGGCCACCGGATAAAGCGCGGTGCTGTCCGAACGCAGAAATAAAAGCACGCCAAGCCCATAAGCGGAAAGGTCGGCGATGACCGCGCCTTCGCTGTCTATCAATACTCCTTTGGCTTTCAGCTCCTTGACCAACTCAAACCCCTTGCCGACGAATTCATTCTCGTACATCGTGGCCTTGAATTTTACGCCGAGCTCTTTATAAATATCGGCGAATTGCCGAATGTTCCATTTTCTGGTCTTCTCCCACAACTTATAATCATCCCCTTGCCGGCTTTCGATGTTTTTCATCACTTCGCCGACCTCTTGTTTCAAATCCTCGTTTTCATCGATTTTCTTCGTAGCCTCGGCGTAGACCCGCCCAAGCAGCGCGCCCTTGGAATCCCAAGACATCTCGGCCAGTTCGCTTTTCTTAAAATGATTCTTGTAAAACCAGAGCGTCTTGGCGACATGGATGCCAAAATCATTGATATAAGAAACCGGGATGGCCGTATCGCCGTTGGCCGCGATCAGGCGCGCTGCCGCGTCGCCGTAAGCGATGTTGCGCATATGGCCGATATGAACTTCCTTATGCGTGTTCATATTGGCAAACTCGATCATCACCCGCTTCTTCTTTGCTTTTTTATTAAAGCCGTATTTCTTTTTTTGCCTGGCAATTACGCCGATTGTCCGATTGGCCAGAAGGCCATTTTCCAAAACAAAATTCAAATACGGCCCGGCGGCTTTCACGGCCGCGATTGTTTTATCTGCCTTGATCTTTCCGGCCAGAATCCGCGCCGTGTCCGCCGGATTCTCTCCTCTTTTTTTGGCCAGCCCGAAACAAGCCAGGCTTAAGTCGCCCATTTCCGCGTTCGGCGGATAAACAAAATCCGCCGCGAAAACCACTGCCTCCCCCGCCGCCTTGTTAACCTTTTTTGCTAGATCATTTTTGATTTTCAACAAGATGTTCATAAAATTACTACCTTCTTACCACCCGCAGGAATTTGAGTTTTCCTTTTTGAATCAAAACGCCGGCCTCCGGGATGTCGACGGCGGCATTAATGTCTTTTATCGCTTCGCCCCCGACTTTCACCCCGCCCTGCTCGATTAGCCGGCGCGCGTCGGTCTTCGACGAAGCAAACTTGATCTCAACCAAGAGATCGATCAACTTCATGTTCGCAATGCCTAATTCGTAATTCATAATCGCTTCCGGCACTTCTTTTTTCTGCACGGTTCTGACAAAATGCGCTTCGGCAGTTTGAGCTTTTTCCTGGTCATGATTAATTGCGGTTATCTCCCGGGCCAGCCGCATCTTAATGTCCCGGGGATTAGCTTGGCCATTTTGCAGTTTTTCCCTAATCTTCTCAACTTCAGCCATAGCCACATTGGTGCATAATTCCATGGCTGGCACCAAGATACCATCCGGCCAGCTCATAACCACTCCGTACATATTTTCCGGCGAGACATCGAGAAACAAAGCGTTGCCTTCGGTTTTACCCATCTTGGCGCCTTTTTCGTCGGCCAGAAGTTTCATGGTCAGTACGAACTTTTCTTTGTTATTGATGGCGCGCTGCAAGTCGCGGCCGCACATCATGTTGAACATCTGGTCGTTGCCGCCCACCTCCAAATCAACATCCATAGCCACAGAATCGTAACCTTGAGCCACTGGATACAAAAATTCATGCAAAAAAATCGGCCTTTCCGCTTTTAGTCTCTCCTGAAACATGTCTCGCTGAATCATCTGTTGCACGGTAAAGCAAGAAGTAATTTCGATGAGTTCCCGGAAAGTTAACCGATCCTGCCACTCGGAATTATATTTAACCAAGGCCGAATTGTCGCCTTGGAAACGCAAATATGCCTTGGCCTGATTGGCGTACTGGCGGGCGTTCGCCAGCACTTCTTCCCGCGACAATTTCTTCCGCGCCGCCGATTTATCAGTCGGATCGCCGATCATGCCGGTAAAATCGCCGATTAAAAAAATCACCTCATGGCCCAAGGCCTGAAACTCGCCGAGTTTTTTCAGACTAATGGCATGGCCGATATGCAAAGCGGGTGCGGACGGATCATAACCGCAATAGAGTCGAAGCTTTTTTCCGGCAGATAATGCCGCGGCTAATGATTTTTTATCCGGATAGATTTTCTCCACCCCCCGCGTTAAAAGCTCTTCGATTTTTTCCTTGTCCGTGATGATTTTCGCCATAAGCTGTCTTAGAGACTGTCCGATAAGTCCATTTCTACCACAAAAGCGGCTTATTAGACAGACTCTTTAAATAATTACTGCGTTTATTCTAACCCATTCGGCCGTTTTTGGCAACGTTGACAAAAATTTCCAAAAGGATAAAATAAAGAATCTTACTAGGTAATGTCCCATGCCCATTTTTTTATGGCAGGCAAAAAGATGCTTTTTGTCCTTGTGTTTTTCGTGGCCGCGGCCGGCCCGCTGGCAGTCGCTTTGGCCGCCCGCCCCACGCCCCAAAGGGCTCTGCAAAAAACAGCCAGGCTGGAAATCCAGACGAGCGGCAAAGAAAAATTATTTTTCGCCAGGATCTTGGTTGACCCCGGCCAGCCGGTGAATGCTGTCGGCGCGACGATCCAATTCCCGCCAGGCCAGACTGAAGCGCTCGAGATCGACAAAAAAAATTCCTTCTGTGAATTCTTTCCGGAAGAAGCAATCGACAACCGAAACGGCCTGGTTCGGATCGGCTGCGGCCGCCCTTTTCCGGGCATCGACCGGAAAGCGATAGTAGCCGAGATCGTTTTTAAAAAGAAAAAAAGCGGCACTGTCGGCTTGCGGCTGGGCGAAGATAGCGTCGTCCTGGCCAACGACGGCTACGGCACAGACGTGCTGGTCCGCGCCGGCGACTAGCTCGTCCCTGCCCCGAATTTTAAAAACCCCGATTGTTATCGGACTTCTTAATAAACCAAAGGTTAAAACGGCCTGTCATTGCGAGAAGCGGAGCGACGAAGCAGTCTCAGCTTAAGCACTTCACGCAAAGATTGCTTCGCTCGCGCTCGCCATGACAAATCAAGTTGGCAGTTTTCAATTCCAATAGTTACTGCAAAAATTTTTCCACGTCCTTAATTTCCTTCATTACCTTACTTTCAGCTGATCTGATCTTGCCGACTATCTTTCTCTTTGTTTTTATCCTCTCCTTCGTAAAAACATCCGTGCCTTTGTAGCGGGCGAGTTCGGCCAGGTCTTTTTTCACTTCTTCTTTCAATTGCTCCAGATTATCGTGAAGCGCCTGTTCGACGTCGACGGTTTCTTTGCGAAGCCGGCCGCGCATCACCTTGAAGATATAGACAGCCGCGGCAGTGCTGGCCGTTAAAAGAAATAGGAGGCTGGCGATAACCGTGATATAATTAACCAGAAAACCGCCGAAACGGGCAAAGACCGGCGGCGTCACCAAAAACGAAATCCGGTCACTCGGACGGCTCTTCAGGCCTTTCTCATTGGCCGCTTCGGCCCAGGCGAAATAACGGCCGTTCTCGAAACGGTCTTCACCGACCAGGTGCCAATCGCCATTCCGGTCCGCCAGCGCCTCGTAAACTTTTTGCCGGCCGACCGGGTCGGCGATATGGATTTTAAGACTGGCGCCAGGCAGAGCTTTGCCGGCAAGGAACAATTTGTCCGACGATCTGAATTCGCCGGTGTAATTCCTGATCGCCGGCGATTCGATGGCCGCGATGTCGAATTCTTTCACGCCGACGGTTTCGTTGCCGGCCGCATCGATCGCCTTGACCATGGCCGTATGACGGCCGGGCGGCAGATCGGACAGTTTGACCTCGACCTGCTCCGGCGCCAGATTGTAGACCTGTTCATCCAGACTGCCGACATAAATTTCGTATTTGACGATGCTGGACAAATCGTCTTTGGCGCCGAACTTCAAAACCGGCCAATCTGAATTATCTCCCTCTTCGATATTTATGTTAAGGGCAACCGGCGGCGCATTGTCGATCATGACGCGGTAGTGCTCGGTCCTAGCCCAACCCTGCGCGGTCTTTTCGCGCAGATGAAAATACCAGATGCCATCCTTGACTGCTTCATAGCGTTTGGCGCCGATCAGCCCCTCGCCTTTTTCCGCCGGCACAGTCTCCGGATTATTATCAAAAGCGAGGGCTGTATTTTCTGCTTGCGCCGATGGCGTCCATTCCAAGCTGACCGCGCGCTCGCGAGACCAAGCGTTCTGATCCGGATGAGTGCTCGAACGGATCGACGAATTTTGGTTCACCGAAAACCGCGGTTCGGCCGCGCCAACCGCCGATTTCATTTGGTTATTCTCCGCCGGCTTGGCCGCGTCACTGCTGATTGTCGCGACCGGTGAAATTGTAAACTGAGCGTTGGCAAAGCTGGTCAAAATATTCGTACCCTGGCCATCGTTGGCCAGAATCGAGCCGGAAACGAACTGTAGCCTGGCTTCGCCGACCGCCCTGGGCTTGAAGTTGATCGCAATCACCTGACCGGCCTTGCCGTTATAACCGGGGGTCGGTCGGCCGCCGGCGAATTTAATCCGGCCGTCGGCATTGGAGAATTCTGGCATGACTGTCCAGAAAGGAAAAATCGAATTGTTTTTCGAAACGCCGGTCACTTCAAGCATGGCCGGATCGAAGCTCAAAACGCCTTCGCCGGCGTTGATTTCTTCGCCGCCGGAATCGATATTGATCGTCACCGTAAAATCGGCATTGACGGCATAGGTGCCGACGCCCGGACTGGCATACATAAAAGCACCGACCGCGGCGGCCGGACGAACAAAACAAAACAGGCAGGCAAACACAAAACTGGCCGCCAAACCGGCGTTGATAAATTTTTTTATTTCCTCCTTGCGCATATTGATCTTATCCCTTCTTTTGCTTAAACCTTAAAATGACAGCCGTGGCGATGGCTATGGCTATGGCTATGGCCGCCAATAGATAATATAGATATTTTTCGGAAAATTTCATGCCCGACACCTTGTAGTTCATATTCTCTTCTTTGGGCGTGTACTCAACCAAACGCTCATTGCCTGCCTTGTCGATCGCCCTAACCCTGATAATGCTTTTTAAAGACTGGTCCTGCAAGAGATATGGCGTTTCCCCCTTCTGCCACTTCTTGCTGTCTTTTTTCCTCCGAAGCAAGTCTAATATTTTCTCTAAAAAAGTGGCCGGCTGCTTTTCCTTGGCCGCTTCTTCTATAGTCAGCTCTATGATTTCATAGCGGTCGATGCCGGTCTGCTTGTCAGTGGTCGAGAACATAATAAAGTACCGGCCGTCATGCACGGCCGCGTCCTTGCGCAACTCAACGACGAACGGCTCGGGCGGAATCTTGTCGTTCTTAAGCTCTTTTTGCCAATCGACGCTGGATGAGGTAGCCGCGTCCGACAGCTTGTATGAAGCGCCTTTTAAGGCAAGCTTGGCCAGCGTACCCAGGCCGTCGTTCAGATAAAGATTGGTATTATCGCCAAAAGCCAGCTCGGCCGTCCGATCGCCTCCAGCAAAATCATTCTTGGCGGAAAAAACCAGACTGCCCAGAATATTGCTCTCACCCGGATCGCCAGGAATCTTCCCGCAATAGCCGCCGGGAATGCCGCCGGAAAAGGTGATGGCGCCTGCCTGGTTGATGGCCGGCATATCAGCCGTCGCCGGTTTTTCAATCCACAGATTGAACAAAGCGTCGCCGGTGGCAAAATCTTTGAGCGTCATCGTTTCTTTGGGAAACTTAACCGTAATCTCGCCGGCATTGATGCACTCGTCCTCATCGGTATCGATTTTGACCTGAGCCTTGATGTTGCCATTGCCGAATTCCCCCATTGCCGGATCCAAATAAAGCGTCGCCGCTGACACGAGTTGTGGCAAAATAAAGAAGCTGAACAAAATAACAACTCCGGTTTTTTTAACCATAATAATATCTCTGACGCCGGCAAAATCCCCTGGCGGAGCCTGCTGGCCCGCAGGTAGGGGTTCCGCCGCGACGGAAAATTTTTAATCTTCAATAATCATAAACCACCTTCACCCTGTCCAGTAATACATCATGATCGAAAAATCGGTTAAATTTATTTTACCATCTTTGTTCTGGTCTGCGCAATCACTGGCCGAACCCCAGTTATAAAGCAGAATGGAAAAGTCCACCAGATTGACACGGTTATCGCCATTCAAATCCGCGCCGGCGCATTTTCCCTTGCCGCCGGCGGCACCGACATAGAAGCTGACTGACTGACTGTAACCGCTCCGGATAGTATTGCCTGATTCCTGCGCCTGAAAAAGCGACTTGGCAATATGGAACTGTTCGTTCTCGATCTGGGCGGTATTAAAAGGCAGAAGATAGACGCCGATGTTGTCACTGGTCGTCTGCTTGATCACTTCCCCGTTGGAATGGACGGAAATGTAAACATCGGCGTTCGGCACGGTCTGGCCCATGAATTTTATCTCTTCGCCCTGCTTTACTTTGTCGCGGTCGACTGACAAACTTGGCGCCAGATAGACGCCGGAAATGGTGGTCACGGCTCCGCCCATCACCCGAAAAGTGATGGTATAAGAAGTAGACTTGATGCCTTCTTTATTCTTGGCCCAGACCTCGAAAGTATAAACGCCGGCCGAAATATCCGTGGTACTGAATTCGAAATCAGCCGTATCCTTGGCCGTCACCTGGTTGAAGGCCGCGCCGTCTTTCAAAATATTGACTTCTGAACTCGGATAAGCCTTGCCCTTGACGACTAGCCTGGTCTGTCCGAGCGGGCTTTCCTGGCCGGCGCCGGGCAGATTACCACTGCCTCCGCCGCCGGAAGAACCGGCGACGCCCGGAGGAAATCTCCCGCCGCCGGAAGAACCGCCGCCGGTGCTGCCAATATTTTCATTCTCATCCAAAGGAATGCTCTGACAGTCATTGATATTCAAAAGACAGTTAACCGTGCAATACAGATTGCCGCCGACATAACCCAGAGACTGGCAGGAAGATGAGGCGCCGTAATCGGAGATATCGCAATCTTCCCGACCCTCCTTGATATCATTGCCGCAGGTGTTACAATTCGAGGTAATGATCGACATGCAATCATTGGCGCAAATCAAATTGCCCTCCTCATAGCCGTAGGTCTGGCAAGTCGCGCCGCCGAAAACTGGCGGTTTGCCTTCGGAGGCATTGCCCCGGTCGCAAGCTTCGCCCAGATCCAGCATGCCGTCGCCGCAAACCATAATCACTTCGACCGTAGTCTGGGCCCAATTTCTGGCTGCAAAGGCTTCCTGTTTTTTAAAAAAAGCAAAATTAAAATTCAGCAAGAAACTAAATATCAATAAACAGGCTATGGATCTTTTTAAGCATGGGCGCATAGGGGAAGCTTGGATTATGACCTACTCTTCGTATTTCTCCGCCTTATTTCTGATCCATTTCCAAAAACGCAGTTTCAAGCCCTGAGCGGCGGATGCTAATTTTCTCCAGAGCGGCCACAAAAGCGGCCTGACCAGCAGAACATTAAAGAGAGCTAATCCGTATTTCCAAGCTCTTATCCTAACCAGGACGGCGATGACGGCCAAAGCGGCAATAATCAAGCCGGCCAAAACCAGCCATGGCCAGACACCCAATTCCGGCGGATTGCCAGAACCGCCCGGCGGCGTGATCGTGAAAGCGATTTTATAGGAATTAACGATCGTCTCGTTGTCCTTGTAAACCCTGACCTTGCCCCAATACTGCCCGGCATCTAGCTTTGTCGGAAATTCAGCCGAGACTAATTCGGTTGAATAGGCCTTAACTTTCTTAATGTCGTCGTCTTCAAGCGACTCCAGCTTGTTTTTTTCCAAAATATCAAAAATATCCAGAGTAATTTTGGACGGCGCTACTTCGACATTGCCGGTATTCTCGATATTCAAAACTGCCTTGACTCGGTAAAAAAGCCTTTTATAAAGAGGGTGGATATATTTCCAATTCCACGGCCGGCCGAGCATCTCCACGTCGGGAATCGAGGCCAGACGAACGATGAAGTTGGCAAAAGTGACATTGGTCAAAGTCAGGTCGATATCAACACGCGCGCCCAGAGCAATGGCCACACCGCCTTTCTGGTTCTCGTCCTTTGGCGCGATGCGGATATTGATATACCCCTTGTAATTGCCAAGCTCGGCGTCTTTCGGCACATCGACATTAACCACCATCGGCACCTGCAATTCGCCCTTGGGCAATGGAAATCTCAGGCCCTTGTCGATCGTAATCCATTTCTCCACCTCTGGGGCATTCACTTTTATTTCTGCCAGCAGATCATCCTCGGCTGAAGACCGCAACAGGACGATCCTCTGCTCATAATGCGATCCGGGCACGATAGCGTTATTCTTGACATACGGCGGCGAAATACCGAAACCAGCCCGAACCTTGTGAGTCCCCACCATAAAAAGACAGGTCAAAACAAAAAAAATCGCTAGCAACTTCTTAAGCATTGTCAATTTATTCTTAAAGTGAAAATACTAGTTTTAAACAGTTTGTTAGACATAGCTATAATATACTATATTTAACATTTTAATTCAAGCCCAGAAGAAGAAAACGTAGAAGAAGAAAAACCGCGGATAATATAGGGTCTGTCGCCAAACTCTGTTGCGAGTGAAATTTCTTGGATTTTTCGACAAATTGACCGAAAAATTTTTGAGGCAATATGGATATATTGGCGAAAAAATTTTACGAGCAATTTGGCAAAAATACTGAAATTTCAGCCGTGACAGAGTTTGGCGACAGACCCATATAATAAGGGGTGGCGACAACCCAGACAAACAAAAGAGGCGCAAAAACGCCTCTTTAATTATGGGATTCCATAAAAATCAGAAAACTAACCTACCATAATACCGAACCATCCAAAGCGGCCAAAAAGGTATTGGTGCCAGAATAGACACCGGACTGTCGACCGCCCGGTATGCCGATGCCCCAGAAAATTTGATCAGTAATATCGGACTGGCTGGTCGGCTTGACGCAGTCCGTATTAACAGTAGCCGGGGTAGTCGAGGATAAATCTGTTCCCGTGCTCCAATTAAAATTAGCCAATGAGTATTCTTGGTTATTGGCTCCAATAGTATTGGCAAGATAGACCATATCCGTGCCGGAAACATCGGCATTGAGAGGCGAGTTGCCAATATTGACCACCGTGGTCGTGGCATTATTCCAACCGCTGTTAAAGCTCGAACGAATCGTGCCGTAAGCGATCGAAGCTTCTGTAATATCAATACCCGGAACCGTATTAAACTCAGTCAAACTGGTCTGGCTGACGCTGGAAGTGGAAAAATTCTCATCATAAACTCTTATGCTGCCCAGCCAGTAGTAAATTTCGCGGGAATTATTGGTTGAGTTGTCTGTCGGATCGGCATGATAGGCAATGGTCGTGGAACAGACGATCGTGGCGATCGCATCGCTGCCGCTGCAATCGCTAATGGCACAGCTGCCGGATGTAATCGGGTAGCAGTTATTGTCGTCAGCCGAGCAATTGGCGCCGGCGGCGACGTTCGACATATAAATCGTGCTGGTGGCGCCGACAATATCCTGACAGCCGTTATTATCCTGGACGGAAAGACTGGTGGTCGAAGCCACGAATTCCGGCACGCCCTTAAGTAGAGGATTAATGCTATTGCCGCTATTCAAAACTACATTGCTAATTGTCGGCGAAACATCATTAATTGTGTAAGTGGCTGATTGTGAATTGCCGGATCCGGGCAAGCCGTGATTATCTTTGATAAAAGCATAGTAGGTAGTCGCTCCGTGCGCGGCCGGCACCGGACGATTATAATTACAAGTCGGATTCGAGGTGGAAGTGCCGGTGCAAAGAGTGGTGACCGTACAGCCGGTTGAAGTCGACCAGGCGTTGGTGCTGCAAATATCCAAAGTGATCACATCCTGTCCGCCCTGGACATCCGTATCGGTGGCATTGCCCTGCAGAGTGAACGTGCCGCCAGGTTCAAGGAAATTGACCGTGGTCGTGGCGCTGGTGATAGTCGGCGCGTGATTGACATAAATCGGACTGCCGCTGTCGCCCGAGCCCTGATTTGAGCTTGGCACGCAATCCGCTTGCGTGGTGTGGTTATCGCAGACGAAAGCGTACCAGTTCTGAGTTTCTGCGGCCGGACTGCTGACATTGCTATAAGTGCAAGAAGCCTGCGAACCGCTGTTAGTGGCGCCGGAAACGCAGAATTGCGTAGCGCCGGCGCCGCAAGACGGCGCGCCGCCGCCCACTCCGGCCGTCGCTTGATTGTTATTACTGCAGACAATTAAATAATATTGGTTGTTTTCCGGATCGTTGGCCGTAGCCGTAAAGCCGATTGATGCGCCTGTATTGACCGGCGACGTCGAAGATGATGTCGGATTTTCCGCCGCATTGCCCGAGAAAGTCGGGTAAGCGTTCTGCACAGTCACGGTCGTGACGGCCGTATCCGCCTTGACTTCATTGGTCCAGTTGATAATTTCTTTGGCCTTCTTTTGGAAGTCCAGGTTGAGATTAAACGTAGCAAAACCAAAAGCGGTCGAAAATACCAAACTGACAATCATAAGCCAGGGCATTGACCGTTTGATCTGCTTTTTTATTACTTTTGACATGGGGATTATTAAATTAAAGTATTTAAATTGTTAGATATGTACAAATATAGTTATCCACAGGAGTTAAATATATTATACCATATTTTTTTCTACCACACTTTGGTTAAATAAAAATTCTTTTATGAGAAAATAATTTAATTCTATTAATTACACAAGTCTCACTGATCTTCCAGCTTCTTCCTTGCCGTCGTCTTAACGCAAAGATCCCTCAATTGTTTCTCGTCCACCTCGCTCGGCGAGTCCATCATGGCGTCGCGGCCGTGGCCGTCCTTGGGGAAAGCGTACATGTCACGGATGGAATCCCAATCGTTCAAAACCATAAGAATCCGATCCACGCCCGGAGCGTTGCCGCCGTGCGGCGGCGCGCCGTATTCGAAAGCGCGGATCATGGCGCCGAAGCGCGCGTCCACCTGCTCTTTCGTGTAGCCGACCAAAGCGAAAGCCTTGTACATGATCTCCGGCTCATGGTTCCGGATGGCGCCGCTCGAGACTTCGAAGCCGTTCAATACCATGTCATACTGGTGCGCCAGAATTTCTAGCGGCTCCTTTTCCAAAAGCGAGCGCATGCCTCCCTGGGGCATGGAAAAAGGGTTGTGGCCGAAATCCAATTTGCCGTCGATTTCCGAATAATCGTACATGGGGAAATCCGTGATCCAGCACCAGGCGGCCAGAGAATTGTCCTTGAGTCCAAGCTTGGCCGCGCATTCATTGCGCACCGCGCCCAAGGCCGCGCAAACCGTTTTCCAGGCATCGGCTCCGAAAAAAATAATATCGCCTTCCCTGGCCGCGGTTTCCTTGATCAGAGACCGGACCAATTCGTCGCCTAAAAATTTAACGATCGGCGATTGCCATTCTCCGTCTTCCCGCAACACAATATAAGCAAGCCCCTTGGCGCCCTTAGCCTTGGCGATTTCCGTCAACTCGTCTATCTCCTTTCTGGTAAATTTGGCGCCGCCATCGATTTTCAAGGCGTGCACCACTCCCCCGACTTCGAGCTGGCCGGCGAATACGGCAAAGCCGCAGCCGCGCACCAGTTTGGTTACCGGTTTGATTTCCAGATCAAAACGCAGATCTGGTTTGTCTGTCCCGTATTTTTCCATAGCTTCTTTCCAGGGCAGGCGGCGAAAATCGCCGTTCTCGTCAAGGGCGCACAATTTTTTCGTGGAAAATTTGGCAGTGGCCTCCTTCCAAAGCGGATCCATGAAATTGATGACGTCGTCTTCGGTAACAAAACTCATTTCCATGTCCAATTGATAAAATTCGCCGTAATGCCGATCCATGCGCGTGTCTTCGTCTCGGAAGCAGGGAGCGATCTGGAAATAGCGGTCAAGCCCGCCCACCATGAGAAGCTGTTTGAACTGCTGGGGCGCCTGCGGCAAGGCGTAAAATTTTCCCGGATAAAGCCGGGAAGGGATCAGAAAATCGCGCGCGCCTTCCGGCGATGAGTTGGCCAAGATAGGGGTCTGCACCTCGACGAACTCGTGGCGATGGAAATATTCTCGAATGAAGGTAAAAAATTCGTCCTTGGTCTTGAGCATCTTCTGCAATTTTTCCCGACGCAGATCGATAAAGCGGTACTTGAGCCGGATCTGCTCGCCGGCCTCCTGCCCGCTTTCTTCGTGAAGTTCGAATGGCGGCGTTTTTGACCGGCCGAGAATTTTCAGAGCGGTAATTTCCACTTCAATTTCGCCAGTCTTTAATTTCGTATTGACCATATTGTCCGGCCGAGCGACCACCTTGCCAGAAGCTTTCATCACCCATTCGCCACGCAATTTATCCGCCTCGAACATGAGCGCCTCGCCGGAAACGGCCGGATCAAAGGTGATCTGAGTGAGGCCGTAGCGATCGCGCAAATCGACAAAAATTATGCCGCCGTGGTCGCGCCGCGAATGCACCCAGCCGGCCAATTCGACCGTCTCGCCGATATTCGATTTATTAAGCTGTCCGCAAGTATGTGTTCTAAACATAAAATCATCAATCCTCCTTTTTTATTATTTATTTAACTAAGATTACACTTTCTTTTTAAATCTGTCAATCGCCAAATCAACTAAACGGCTGATCAGCGTCGGATAAGCCAGGCCGCTCGCTCCCCACATCATCGGATACATGCTTTTTGAAGTGAAACCGGGCATGGTGCTTATTTCGTTAACAAGAATCCGGCCGTTCTTTCCTAAAAAAAATCAACTCGGCCAAGGCCCTCGCAAGTTAGCGCCTCAAAAACGCGCAAAGCCATGGCTTGGATTTTTTTCACGACGGACTTAGGCAGATCGGCCGGCATGAGCGAAACGTCGTGCTTGGCCAACTTGCCGCCAAAGAGGACGGCCACTTTAATTTTTTTGCGAGTCATTTTGTTGTCCGAATTAATTTTAATCTAAAAAAATTTTAAAAATCTTATATGTGATATCTGAAAAAATCTTCCATAAGCCCCTCGATTTCTTCGCTCGCGGCCGGCGCCAGCCTGATTTTCTCAAGCCACCCGAGGTCGGCGGCCGCGGCCAGCCGAAGCACCTTGATGGCGCTCTCAGAAATTTTCTTCGCCCCCCTGGCGCTGGCCTGGCATTCCTGGCCGATAACGCCGCCGGCCGCCGGACTAAAAAAATTCCCGGTCGGAGCGATTTTCTTTCCGCAGAGCCGGCAATGGCAAAGCTCGGGCGCGTGGCCGGTCAGACCAAGTAAGCCGGCCAGGAAATAAGCATGATTAATCCGGTCGCCCTTGTCGGTATTATCCAAAAAATCAAGAAATTTGGCAAGCCAGGCAAAGATGGCCTCGTCCGGCTCATGATTTTTAACAGCCTGATCGACGACCGCCGCCACCCGGCCGGCTGTCATCGTTTTTGCCAAATTATTTTTGATGCGAGTAAAAGATTTTTCCACCACGGCGCTGCCGACATAATCGAACTGCTTGCCCCGGACGGCCATGATGCCGGCAAGCGAAAGCGGCTCGATGTGGCCGGATAATTTCGACGACAATTTTCTCGCCCCGCGCGCCGCCAGATCCAGCCTACCCCGCTCGAACGAGTAGACAGAGATCCTCGAGTCATTCTCCCGGAACGGCTCGCGGCTCAAAATAAAAGCTTTTAAATTATAGGTTTCTTCCATGGTTCATTCAATTCCTGTCAAAAAAGGCTTGTAAAATTATCATGGCCGCGGCCGCGTCCCGGCTGGCCTTAGTTTTTCGATCGCCCGCGAGCGCGTCCGCCGCTTTGCTCGACAGCCGCTCGTCCATAAAAAAAACCGGCCGGTCAGTTTTTTCTTTTAACCCGTCCGCAAACGCATTGAATTCCCGGTTGCTGATTGCCAATTGATGGTTGCTGATTGATACCGGCCTCCCTACCACCACCGCTTCCACGCCCTCCCCTCTTATCACCTCTAGCACTTCTTTTAAATTTTTAACCACGCGAAAAGGCGAGGCGATTCCGGTTTCATTATCGCCCAATGCCAAGCCGATTCTTTTTTCTCCCCAATCAATTCCGAGATAAAGCATAAAAATAGACACATCCCGTCTCAAGTGCGAGCCGCCCCTCTCTGGAGAGGAATTTTTAAAGTATGGTCATCACTTCACACCCCTTTTCCGTAACCGCCACCGTGTGCTCGAAGTGGGCGCTCAAGGAACCGTCTTTCGTGGCCAGGGTGAACGGATCGTTCTTGTAAGCAATCTCGAAGCGGCCGACATTAACCATCGGCTCGATGGCGATGACCATGCCTTCTCTTAATTCGATATCCAAGCTGTCATGAAAAACAAAATTCGGCACTTGCGGTTCCTCGTGCACTTTTTTGCCGACGCCGTGTCCGACCAGCTCCCGGACGACGGCAAAGCCGTTTTTCCGGACATAGGCCTCGACCGCCCGGCCGATATCATTAACCGTATTTCCCGGCTTCACCTCTTTAATGGCCAGACGCAGGCTTTCCCGGGTGACATCGACGAGCCTTGAGGCTTCTTTAGAAATTTTCCCGACGCCGACCGTTACCGCCATATCCGTAAAATAACCTTTATATTCCAAACCGACATCGATACCGATGATATCGCCTTCACGAAGCGTCCGTTCGGGCAGGGCCGGCGCGTGCACCACTTCGCTGTTAAGCGAAGTGCAGAGGGCGGTCGGAAACAGTTCGCCCTTGCGGCCGGATTTATAGCCCTTAAAAGACGGCCGGCCGCCGGCCTGATCAATCAGGGACAAAGCATAGTTTTCCAATTCGCCCGTGGTCGCGCCCGGCTTGGCTGCGGCCGCCACGACTGCCAGAATAGCGGCTAACCGCCGGCCGCCTTCGCGGATGATCGCGATTTCCTCCCGGCTTTTGTAGATTATCATAAAAATTTGAAACTTTTAATTATTTCCCGACTCACTTCTCTGATCGGTTTTTTGCCGTCGATCTTTATAAGCCGGCCGGCGCGCCGCCAATAGTCAATCACCGGTGCGCTTTCTTTGTGATAAATCTTCAGGCGATGAGTGATAACCGCCGGCTGGTCGTCGCGCCGTCGGACCAATTCACGGCCGCAACGATCGCAGATATTTTTTTTCTCGGGCGGCTGATAAAGCAGATGGTAGGTGGCGCCGCATTGGCAGATCCGGCGGCCTGAGAGGCGGCGCTTGATTTCCGCGTCGCTCACAAATATATAAATGACAACAATCCGGCTGTCCGGTCCGGAAAGCGTTTTTAATTTTTTGATCAGGAATTTATTCTGGCGCTCGTCGCGCGGATAGCCGTCAAAAACCAATCCGAAAGCCGTGTCTTTTTCGGCAAGCCTGGCGCTCAAAAGATCGTTGACGATTTTTTGCGGCACCAGCCGGCCGCTTTCGATAATCATCTTAACCTTCCGGCCAAGCGGCGTATCATTTTTGACTTCCTGGCGCAACAGATTACCGGTCGAAATTGCCGGAATACCGAACTTCTTGGCCAGCATGGCTGTCTGTGTGCCCTTGCCTGAACCGGGCGCGCCAAACATGATAAAAATAGTTTTGCCTTTCCTGTTGATCATAATTTTATCCGATTGAGCGGTTTTGGCGACGATGAATTTGAATTCTGACCTGCGATAAAACCCGTGCCGCCGATATTCGCCGATCTAGCGCAATTTGTCTGCAGAAATTTTCCTGATTTAACTTCAATTATACCACACCCCCATCAATTAAAAAACCCTGAAAAAAGCAGGGTTTTTTAATTGATGGGGTATCTCAAATCCTAAATTCCTAGGCTCCTTCGTATTCGCGCATCATAAGCTGGGATTCGATCTGTTTGACGGTTTCGATGACGACCGAAACGACGATCAAGAGCGAAGTGCCGCCAATGGCCAATGATTGGACCCCGGTAAAATAGCGGAGAACAAGCGGCAGAATGGCGATGAGCCCGAGGAACAAAGCGCCGACCAGAATGATCTTATGGGTGGTGCTGGCCAGATATTCGCTCGTATGCCGGCCAGGCCGGATGCCAGGAATGAAGCCGCCTTGCTTCTGCAGATTCTCGGCTATCTGGGTCGGATGGAAAACCACTTCCGTATAAAAAAAGGTGAAGGCGAAAACCAGAAGGAAATAAAGCGCGCCGTAAACCAGCTGATCCTGCATGACGCGGATGATCCATTCGGCGCCATTGGCGATCCAGGCGGTCTTGGCGCGAACGAAAAACTGGGCGACCATGGACGGGAACAGGATAACCGAGATGGCAAAGATAATTGGGATGACGCCGGCCATATTCACCCGAAGCGGCAGATGGGTATTGGTGCCGCCGAACATGCGGCTGCCGCGGATCTGCTTGGCATACTGTACTGGCACGTTCCGCTGCGCCTCGGTGATATAAATAACCAAAACGACTGTTATGACAGCGATAATAATAAAGCCGATGATCATGAACAGCTTGGACGGATCATAAGTGGCCATAAGCTGCTGGACGCTCTGCGGCAAAGAAGAAACGATGCCGGCAAAAATCAAAAGCGAGATGCCGTTGCCGACTTTTTTCTCAGTAATGAGTTCTCCAAGCCACATCAGAAAAACCGTGCCGGCGGTAATGACGATAATGGTTGTGGCCATATCCAATCCGGTCATGCCGCCGAGGATGTTTCCGGACGACCGCTTAAGCAGATTAATCATACCATAAGCCTGCAAAGCGGCTAAGGGTACGGTCGCCCAGCGCGTCCACATATTGATTTGCTGGCGGCCGGCCTCTTCTTTTTGCATCTCTTCGAGCTGGGGGATAATCATGGCCAGGAGTTGGAAGACGATTGAGGAAGTGATATAAGGCGAGACGCCCATCATGACAATGGAAAAATTCTCCATGACGCCGCCGGAAAACAGGTTCAACAAGCCGAAAATCTGGTTAGAGGCAAAAAAATTCCTAAGCGCCGCCAAATCAACGCCCGGAATCGGAATGTGGGCGGCCAGCCGGAAAATGACCAGCATGCCGATTACAAATAGGACATTGTTTCTCAAGTCGCGCACCTTCCAAATTTTCAATAATTTATCAAGCATATTGTTTAGTGGCTCTATAATAATTAGGCTATGGCCGAAAATTCATTAAAAAACCATTCCGGCCAAAAACACAAAACGCAAAACCGCAACTTAAAACGTCAAACCGGCCGATCCGAGGTTTTGACTTTCAAGTTTTGATTTTGCGTTTTGCATCTTCGCTTGTTTTTATTTGTTGTCGAGGATTTTCCCGCCAGCCTTTTCAATCGCTTCCTTGGCGCTTTTACTTAAGAGAATGTTCTTTTCAATCTTGAGGTTCTTCGCCTGCAATCCGCCTTGGCCGAGAATCTTTACCGAGCCGTTCGCCTGGTCGATTAATCTTTTTTTTGCCAGGACGACAACATTTAGGGTGTCGCTGTCTTTGAATTTGCCATTCAGGTCGGAAAGGTTAACGATCTGCGGCTTGGACCTAAGCGACTTGAAGCCTTTCCGTTTTGGCATGCTTAAAATCAACTTGCGCATTCCGAGACGCTTCAATCCGGTAACGCCCGATCTTGATTTCTGGCCCTTCTGGCCGCGAGTGCCGGTCGTGCCATGGCCGGAAGCATTGCCCCGAGCCACTCTTTTCTTGGCCCTGACCGCTCCTTTGGCCGGCTTGATTGTATTCAAACTGAACGACATGTTAGTAGATTTAATTTACTTAATTTTTATCACTTTTCTGGTCCGTTTTTACTTCTTTTACCTCTTTATCATTCCCTTTCTTTCCCGGCTTGGCTTCGACTTTTTCCAGGCTGCTCAAAGCGGCGATAACGCATTTCACGTTATTAACCTTATTATTGGTGCCAAGAATCTTTGAGGTGACGTTCTTGATGCCGGCCAATTCCAGAACGACGCGGACCGCGCCGCCGGCAATGACACCGCGCCCTTTGGCGGCCGGCTTGAACATGATTTCGGCCGCGCCGAGCTTATATTTAACCGCATGCGGGATGGTTTCTTTGGCGATCGGTACTTCGATAATTTCTTTTTTAGCCTTGGTTACCGCCTTGTTCACGGCCATGGTCACATCGGCACCTTTGGCTAAGCCGATGCCCACCTTGCCTTTCTTATTGCCGACAGCCACGCACGCCCGGAAGCGCATTCTCTTGCCTCCGGCCATGACGCGGGTCACTCTGGCCAAATCGATAATCCTCTGCTCGAATTCGTCCTGCGGCTTGTCATCCTTCCGATCCTTGAATTTTCGCGGCGGACGACCGCCCTTCTTCTCCCCGAAAACCGCCTTGGCTACCGCCTGCTTGGCAGCCAAGTCAGTATTGCCGGCCTCGGCCGCTTCTTTGCTTTGTTGCTCTTTTTTTTCTTCTAACATAATAGATGATTCAAAATGCGATAATCAAATCGTATATCGAAATATTATTGACCTATCTGATTTCCGACTAGAATTCCAATCCGCCTTCGCGGGCGCCATCAGCCACAAACTTGATCCGACCGTGGAATTTGTAGCCGCCGCGATCAAAAACGACCGCCGCGATCTTCTTCTCTTTAGCCTTGGCGGCGATCAGCTTTCCCAATTCCAGGCTGACGACCGTCTTCTTGTCCCGGTTTTTAATCTCTACGGAAGAAGCGCTGGCCAAAGTCTTGCCGGCCGCGTCGTCGATAAGCTGCAGGAACATGCCCTTATTGGAACGGAAAACAGAGAGTCTCGGCCTTTCCGCCGTGCCGCTCAATTTCGCCCGGATCCGTCCCCGCCTTCTCATCCTGGTTAATTGTCTTGCTTGATTTTTATCCATATTAAAATCTCAATTAGATTTATTTGCCGGCTTTTTTGCCTTCCTTGCGCCTAATAATCTCGTCCGCGTACTTAATGCCCTTGCCTTTATACGGCTCCGGCTGCCTGATTTTCCGGATCTGAGCCGCAGTTTCGCCGACGACCTGTTTGTTAATACCGGATAAGGTGATGGTATTAGCCTCTGTTTTGGCGGCTATGCCGGCCGGCAGTTCGAATTCGACCGGATGGGAATAGCCGACGTTCAAGACAAGCTTCTGTCCGCTCACGGCCGCCCGATAGCCGACGCCGTTGATTTCCAGCTTCTTTTCAAATCCCTCTGTGACGCCAAGCACCATATTCTTGATCAAACTACGATAAAGCCCCCACATCGCTTTCACTTTCGTGTCCTTGGTATTGCTGACCGCGACCGCAATCTGATTGTCGGCGATCTTAATACTGACTTCCGGCCGGATTTTTTCCCAAAGCTCACCCTTCGCGCCCTTGACCACGAGCAAATCGCCGTCGATTCTCGCTTCGGTCTGGGGAGGCAGCGCGATTGGCAGTTTTCCTAATCTTGACATATTTATCAATTAAATAAAAATTTGATTAATCACTGGCGCCGCTTAGTAAATCTCGCAGATCAATTCGCCGCCGACGCCGCTCTTTCTCGCTTCTTTATCGGTCATGAGTCCTCGCGAAGTCGAAATAATAGCCATGCCGAAATTATTCAGGACCCTCGGAATCTCATCCTTAGTAATATAAATCTTCAAGCCAGGCTTGCTGATCCGCTTTAACGAAGTCATGGCCGGCCGGCCGTCTTTCCGGTATTTAAGGCTGATCTTCAGTTCGTCGAATCCGGCCGCCTTATTCTTCCGGCCTTCGGTCTTAACCACTTCACTTCCGGCAATCCAGCCTTCTTTTTCCAAGATTTTGGCAATATTAAGTTTTATCTTGCTCATCGGCAAAACCACCTCATTCTTTCCCACAAGTGATGCGTTCCTAATTCTTGTTAGCATGTCTGCGATTGGATCTATCATATTGACTCGAAATGTGGCACTGGCCTTTCGAAGTTGCTTCGAAAAATTCCTAGTTCCCAATTCCTAATTTCTAAAATTTTCTATTTGTAATCGTTTTTGAACATTAGTCTACCAGCTGGATTTCTTGATGCCTGGCAATTCGCCGTTGTCGGCCAGCTCCCGGAAGCAGATGCGGCAGATGCCGAAATCGCGGATATAGCCGTGATTGCGGCCGCAGCGCCAGCACCGGCGGATGATGCGGGTGGAAAACTTCGGCTTTCTTTTTGCTTTTTCGATTAATGCTGTTCTTGCCATACTGGATTATTTTTTAATCTATAATTGATAATAGAATACGTTAATCTTTCTTAAGGGGGAAGCCCAGAAGGCGGAATAACTCCAGGCCTTCCGCTTTGCTCTTGGCCGTCGTCGATAGACATATTTCCAAACCGTGGATATTATCAACTTCATCGGCCCTGATTTCCGGAAAGGAAACGTGCTCTTTGAAGCCGATGGTTATATTGCCGGTCCGGTCAACCTGCTTCTCCGAGATGCCGCGAAAATCGCGGATGCGGGCGAAAGAAATATTCACGAGCTTATCCAGGAAATCATACATCCTCTTGCCTCGAAGCGTCACGGTCACGCCGACGATCATGCCCTCTTTGATTTTGAAAGACGAAATTGATTTCTTTGCCTTGGTTATTACCGGCCGCTGGCCGGCGATGCGCGCCAGGTTATTGACGACGCCGTCGACGAATTCCTTTTCCTTGGTATGGCGGCCGACGCCGACATTCAAAACCGCTTTCAAAACCTTCGGCACCTGCATATTATTGCGGTAGCCGAACTTTTCCTTCAGCTGTTTAACGATTTCTTTTTTGTACTTTTCTTCAATCATATTAGTCGATAATTTGCTTGCATTTCTTGCAAACACGCACTTTCTTCCTTTTGTTCTGGATGGTTATGATATTGTGTCCAACCCTGGTTGTCTTGTCGCATTTCGGGCAGACAAGCATGGCGTTGGATAGGTTGAGCGGCGCCGAAAATTCGATCCTTTGCCCCTTCTCTCCCTGGCGGCGCGGGCGCATGTGCTTGATCAAAAGATTCAAGCCTTCGACGCTGGCGCGGTTCGTCTTCGGAAAAACTTGCAGAACCTTTCCGGTCTTGCTCCTGTCTTTGCCCGCTAATATTTTAACTTTGTCTCCAGTTTTGATATTCATACTAATTGGTTTATAAAGTTTATCAAGTTTGAAAGTTGTTAAAGTTATGAAAAATGAATTTACTTTATAGGCCTTGCAAACTTTACGAACTCCCGGCTTACAGCACTTCTGGGGCTAGCGAGGCGATCTTCATAAAACCGGCCTGCCTGACTTCTCTGGCAATGGGGCCGAAGACTCTCGTTCCCTTGGGTTCCTTTTTTTCCTTGTCGATAATCACACAAGCATTGTCGCTGAATCTCAAATATGATCCGTCCTTCCGCCTGATTTCTTTCTTGGTCCGGACAACGACCGCCCGCACCACATCGCCCTTCTTGACGGCCGCATGCGGAATGGCTGATTTGACTGCGGCGGTGATAATCTCGCCGGCATGGGCATAGCGCTTCCGATAGCCGCCGACCACCCGGATGCACATGACTTCCTTGGCGCCAGTGTTGTCTGCTACTTTTAATTTTGTCTGCACTTGAACCATATTGAATTTAGAATTTATGATTTAGGGTTTTCCGCCGGAGACGAATCCGCCCCGGGCGGAATGATTTATGTCATAAACGAACCGATCGGTTATTTATCATTCTGGCCTTGGTAAATTGCGCGCCATTTCTTATCCTTGCTTATCGGCCGGCATTCGACGAATTCGATCTTGTCGCCCGCCTTGTATCGGTTTATTTCGTCATGCACCTTATATTTCTTGCTGACAGTATACCGCTTCTGGTATTTCGGATGGACTTTGACCGAATCAACCCGGACCACAATCGTCTTATTCATCTTATTGCTGACCACTTCTCCCTTAAACCTCTTTTTCTTGACTTCGCTTGCCTCTTTTTTTTGAACTTCTTTGGTGTTCATAATGATAATTTGCCTTACTTATTCTCAGGCTTCACGTTTAAAAATGTCATGATCTGGGCGATATCCTTCCGGGCAATCCTGATTTCTCGGACATCCTTAAGCTGGCGGTTGGCATCCTTGAAACGCAGTTCCCGCAATTTGTCCCGCGTTTCGGCCAGGAGTTTCTGCAGTTCAGCTTCGCTTTTATTTTTTAATTCCTTGATTTCCATATTAGTTTGGTTAATTCTTGGCGACGAACTTAGCCTTGATCGGCAGCTTATGGGAGGCCGACTCCAGCGCCTTCTTGGCCATATCTGCGGCAATGCCTTCCATTTCAAACATAATCATACCCGGCTTGACGACAGCCACATAATGATCAACGCCGCCCTTGCCTTTACCCATCGGAATTTCGCCGCCTTTCTGGGTAACCGGCTTGTCCGGAAAAATCCGAATCCATATCCGACCGCCTTTCTTGGTATATCTGGTTAAAACTCTTCTGGCCGCTTCAATCTGACGGGAATTCACCCAACAATTCTCAATGCTTTTCAAGCCAAAACTGCCAAACCCCAAATGAGTTTTCCGTGTCGCCTTGCCGCCCCTCTTGCCCTTATGCGACTTTCTCCATTTTGTCTTTTTTGGCATCAACATAATAATCAAAATTCAAAAATCAAAAATCAAAATTAATATAATTTATTTTTTTCTCCTGCCTACCACTTCGCCTCTTCTTTCGGTTTTTTCTTTTTCGAATATTTCACCTTTGTAAATCCAGACCTTGATGCCAATCGTGCCGTAAGTAGTGTAAGCGGTACCGCGGGCGTAATCGATGTCGGCGCGCAGGGTATGGAGCGGCACTTTGCCAGAAACGAGCATTTCTTCCCGGGCGATTTCCGCGCCGTTCAACCGACCGGAAACGGAAACTTTCACGCCGAGGGCGCCAGCCCGCTCAACACGGCCGATCGCCTGCTTCATGACCCGCCGGAACGGCATTCTTTTTTCTATTTCAATGGCCATTTGCTGGACGCAGATCTGGGCTGAGAGACCCGGCCTTTCCGCTTCGTTGATATTCAAGCTGATCTCATTCAACCGATACGCTTTCAGGAATTTTTCGTGGATTTTTTTCTTCAAATCCTCGGCACCGGCGCCGCCGCGGCCGATGATGACTCCCGGCTTGGCCGTGAAGATCGAAACGCTGATCTTCGCGGCGCTTCTTTCGATTTCCACCCGGTCGATGCCGGCCTCCCGTAATTCCTTAAAAAGAAAACGCCTGGTTCTGATATCCTCTTGTAGATTCTTGATATAACCTTGGCCGTCGCCAAACCACTTGGACGGCCAAGTCCGGGTAATGCCTAATCTTAAAACTTTTGGATTTACTTTTTGTCCCATATTTATCAGCTTATAAAGTTAAAAGTTTTTAAAGTTTTATAATGTTATTTTCAGCCTTTATGGACTTTGCAAACTTTATGAACTTTATGAACTATCTATCCGCTTTTTCTTTGGAATAATTTATTAACGAAACCTTTCTTATGCCCGCCTTCGAGTTTGGCGTGGCCGTGCCGACCTTCGGCGCCGTGCGTTGCTTCGCTCTTCTTGCCCTTCTCTTCCGTATCTTTCGCTTCGGTTTCCGCCTCCTCTTTCACCTTGACCGATCCTTCTCCCTTGGGCAGACCGCCGATCCTCACCGGCTCTTCGATTTTTAATTTTTTGGCTTCCTTGCGTCCGCTGTCGACCAGTTCGCCCAAAACCAGATTGATATGGCAGGACCGTTTCCGGATCGGCGTCGCCCGACCATGGGCTTTCGGCATCCATCGCTTCATTGTCACGCCTTCGTTGACGAAAATTTCCTTGATAAACAGATTATCTTTAGCCAACTCGAAATTGTTTTCCGCGTTGGCCACGGCCGAATGGATTAATTTGATCACCGGTCCGGCGGCCTGCTTGCGGGAAAAATTCAATAAATCAACCGCCTTGTCGGTCTTCTCCCCTCTGACCAAATCAGCCACTAATCTGACTTTCTTGGCCGATGTCCGTAAATTGTTTAATTTTGCTTTGACCAGCATATGATATTCAATCTTTTTTTGAAAATAATCTTATTTTTTAGCCTGTTCTTTGGCCATCTTGCCGCCGTGGCTGATAAACTTCTTGGTCGGCGAAAATTCTCCCAAACGGTGGCCGACCATGTTCTCCACGATGGAAACCGGGATATGCTGTTTGCCGTTATGGACACCGATAACGAAACCGACCATTTCCGGCGTAACCGTCGAAGCCCTGTCCCAAGTTTTCAAGACAGTTTTGTCGCCCGGCTTCAAATCTTTGATTCTCTTCATTAATCTCTCGTTGACGTACGGCCCTTTTTTAAGCGATCTAGACATCTTGATTGAAGTTATATAGCCCCATGGACTTTATGAACTTTATAAACTTTATAAACTTTTAACTCGGCTTATTTCTTTCTTCTCCGTATGATTAATTTATCCGAATATTTGCCAGGCTTTCTTGTTTTGACGCCCAAGGCTGGCTTGCCCCATGGCGTCTTCGGGTGCTTCAAGCCGATCGGCTGATTGCCTTCGCCGCCGCCGTGCGGATGGTCGACCGGATTCATGGCCGTGCCGCGGACGGTCGGCCTCCAGCCCATATGCCTTTTTCTGCCGGCTTTGCCGATGACCATGTGGGTGACATCAGGATTGCTCGCCTGTCCGACTGTCGCCAAGCATTCTTTCTTAATAAGCCTGATCTCTCCGGACGGCATCTTCACCTGGACGAAATTGCCTTCCACGCCCATGACATTTAAAAGGTTACCGGCGCTTCTGGCCACTTTTCCGCCGCGACCCGGCTCCAGTTCGACATTATAAACGGCGACACCGGCCGGAATATGCTTGATCGGCATGGCGTTGCCTAATTTTATTTCAACTTCCGATTGCGAACTTTTCACCTCATCGCCGACTTTCAACCCGACTGGCAAAATCATATATCTCTTCTCGCCGTCACGGTATTGCAGAAGGCCGATGCGGGCTCGACGCAACGGATCATATTCAATCGACGCTAGCTTGGCCGGAATATCATATTTGTCCCGCTTGAAATCAATTACCCTGATCTGCTGCTTGGCGCCGCCGCCTCGGTGCCTGACGGTGATTTTCCCCTGATTATTCCGGCCGCTGTTCTTCTTTCTGGAAATCAAAAGCGACTTGATGCCCGCCCGACTGGTAACATCGGCAAAATCATCATAGGTACTCGACCGCCTGCCCGGTGATGTTGGTTTTACTTTTTTAATCGCCATCTATCTGAAATTAAAATTGATAATTGATTTAAATTCCTTCGTAAACTTTAATCGACTTTCCGGCCGGCAAAGTAACGACCGCTTTTTTCCAATCCTTCCTCCGGCCGGCTCTCCGGCCGTAGCGCACATCCTTGCCTTTCATATTAACCATATTGACGCTCGTCGGCTTAACGCCGTAAACCTGTTCGACTGATTTGGCCACTTCAATCTTGTTGGCGTCCCGGCTCACTGCGAAATAATACTTATTCAGGCTGCCGGCGACGGTCGCTTTTTCCGTCAAGAGCGGTTTAACTAGAATCCGATAGGCTTCCCGATAATTGCCCGACTTAGTCGCGCCTTCCTTTTTATCTCCGGTCTGGCTGCCGCCGTACAATTCCTTCATGCTGGCCCTGGCCGTCTTCTCGACCTTGTCTTGTTTCTCCTCGGTTGTTTTTTTGGTTATTGCCATTCGTGCCTTTTGCCGATGCCGATTATCAGTCCTTACGACATTCGATAATCAGATCGGGGGTTTATTTTTTGTACTGCGCCTCGATTTTCCGGACGGTGTCGGCGGTTAAAATCAGTTTCTGGTATTTTATCAGATCGACTATGTTGATATTATTGGCGTACGCCATCTCGACGCCGGCCAAATTCCGTCCGGAATTCCTGACTTTGCCGTCGCCTGCTTCGCTCATAACCAGGAGGCTGCGCTTTTTTTTCTTGCCATCTTTATTATTAAAATTCTTTTCCAAATTTTTCAAAATACCGTTAAAAACCTTGGTGCGGTATTCGGACATTTCCAGCTTGTCGACGACCAAAAGATTATCATGGCCGAGCTTGTCGCTTAAAACCATAAACATGGCTTTCTGCCGCATTTTCTTATTAATCTTGGTTTTAAAATTGCGATCGCTGCGCGGACCGAAAACGATGCCACCGCCGATCCATTGCGGCGCGCGAATCGAACCCTGCCGAGCCCGGCCAGTGCCTTTCTGCGCCCATGGCTTTCGGCCGCCGCCGCGGACTTCTGATCTGATTTTAGTATGCGCCAAAACCTGCCTTTCATTGGCCATCTGCGCGAGCACTGCCTGGTGGACCAAAGCTTCATTCGCTTTCACGCCAAAAACATTCTCGGACAGATCCATCTCCCCGACCGCTTCGCCCTTCTGGTTGTAAATCTTTGTGACTGCCATGCTGTTTATTTTTAAACTTTATTCCGATAACTATTTATTGACAACTTCCCCCTCTGCCGCTTCCTTGACTTCACCGGCTGTTTCTTCCACTTTCACTTCATCTATCGCCTCTTCAACTTTTTCCTCATTCTTAATTTTTACCTCTTCATTTTTAAATATTTTTAATTCGCCCTTGCCTTGGATCATAACCAGGCCGTTTCTGGCACCTGGCACCGCGCCTTTAATTAAAATAATATTACTAGCCGGATCAATGCCGATGACCTCCAAGTTGCTGGTTGTCACCCGGTCGCCGCCCATGCGGCCGCCCATGCGCGTGCCCTTAAGGACTCTCTGCTGCTGCTGAGAGCCGATGGAACCAGGCATCCTTTCCTGGTCCTTGTTGCCGTGCGTCTTATTCTGGCCATGGAAGCCATGGCGTTTAACCACGCCCTGAAATCCCTTACCCTTCGAACAGGCGGTAACTTTAACAACATCACCCTCCCCGAAAGTATCAACAGTAATCAAATCGCCGATCTCCGCATTAACGCTGTCTCTGAATTCCCTTAAATGGGCTATGTTGCTTTTGACTTTATTTAAGTGCCCGCGCTGGGGTTTTTTAATATTTTTCTCCTTCTTCTTGCCAAAACCGATCTGGACCGCCTCGTAACCATCGCGCGCCTTGTCCTTAATCTGGACGATCAAACACGGACCAGCCTGCACCTTGGTCACGGCTACCACCTTATCACCCTGCCATACCTGCGTCATTTCAATTTTTTTGCCTAAAATGAATTTCATGTGATTCCGCTTATAATAAAAAACTGGCTCGAAAACAAACCAGCAATAGAGCATTCTTGGACGATGCTTTTATATTTGCTTTTCGTTTCCGGGCTTGCATCATTCATCTTCATCCACTTTCCCTTCTGGGAGTTAGAAAAAAATTCCTAACGCAATTAAAACGCAACAAAATAATCTTAATCTTTTTTCCAGATTATGTCAATAGACTAATGATTGGCTAATTTTCAAATAAATGCGCCATAAACGGCGGATTTACATTTTAATTTCCACATCCACACCGGCCGGCAGGCTCAAAGTCGTCAGCGATTCGATCGTCTGAGCGGTCGGATCGATGATGTCGACCAGGCGCTTATGGATACGCATCTCATACTGGTCGCGAGCATCCTTATGGACGAAGGTCGAACGGTTGACGGTATATTTCCGCTTTTCCGTCGGCAAAGGGATCGGTCCGAAAACCGCCGCCCCGCTGCGCTGGGCCGTGTCGATAATCGTCTTGGTCGATTGGTCTATGATCTTGTGGTCATAGGCCTTAATCTTGATACGGATCCGCTGCTTCTCTTCTTTCTCGCTTTTCTCGGAACCGGCCCTTTTCTCTTTTTTCGCTTTTACTTCTGACATTATTGATTTTTGCGAACCAGAAGCAATTGCTTTGCTTCCTGCCGCTGTCTAATTAAATAAGCACTGCAAACCGCCCAAATTGCTTTGGGCGGTCAAAGTGTCTATTTCTGGATCTTGGTCACCACGCCAGCGCCGACAGTGCGACCGCCTTCGCGGATAGCGAATCTCTGTTTTTCTTCCAAGGCAATCGGGGCGATCAATTTTATCTTCAGATTGACCGTATCGCCCGGCATGACCATCTCGGTGCCTTCCGGCAATTCGACTTCGCCGGTAACATCGGTGGTGCGGATATAGAACTGCGGCTTATAGCCCTTAAAGAACGGTTTGTGGCGTCCGCCTTCTTCCTTGGTAAGAATATAGATTTCACCTTCGAATTCAGTGTGCGGGGTGATGGTTCCTGACTTGGCCAGGACCTGGCCTCTTTCCACATCATCCTTTTTGGTGCCGCGGAGCAAAAGTCCGGCGTTGTCTCCGGCCCGGCCTTCATCCAGCGACTTGTTGAACATCTCGACGCCGGTCACGACCGTCTTGGTGGTGTCATGGATGCCGACGATTTCTACTTCTTCATTCACTTTAATAATGCCTCTCTCGATTCTGCCGGTCACGACCGTGCCGCGGCCTTCAATCGAAAAAATATCTTCGATCGGCATAAGGAACGGTTTCTCGGTCTCGCGGACCGGTTCCGGAATGAACTCATCTAAAGCCTTGACAAGATCGAGTACCGGCTGGGCTTCCGGTCCGGATGGATTTTCCAAGGCCTTCAAGGCCGAGCCGCGAATGATCGGGGTGGTGTCGCCCGGGAATTCGTATTTCTTCAAGAGGTCGCGGATTTCTTCTTCGACCAAATCGATCAATTCCTTGTCCTCAACCATGTCGACCTTATTCAGGAAGACGACGATATAAGGCACGCCGACCTGGCGGGCAAGAAGAATATGTTCTCTGGTCTGAGGCATCGGGCCGTCAGTGGCAGCCACGACAAGAATAGCGCCGTCCATCTGAGCCGCGCCGGTGATCATGTTTTTGACATAATCGGCGTGTCCCGGACAATCGACATGGGCGTAATGCCTGGCGGTCGATTCATATTCGACGTGGGCGGTAGCGATGGTGATGCCGCGGGCCTTTTCTTCGGGCGCGGCGTCGATCTGATCAACGCTTTTCTTAGTCGCTGTCATTCCGGCCGCAGACAAGACGTTCAGCAAAGCTGCGGTCAGAGTGGTTTTGCCGTGGTCAACGTGTCCGATGGTACCAACGTTGACATGCGGCTTGGTTCTTTCGAATTTTCCTGCCATTTGTTTATTATTACGGCCCCGGCAAAATTAGGATAAATCCTAATTTTTCGGGTTTTTGCCCTATTAATTATTAATAAAGGCGGGCTTCCAGCCGTGTATATTTAAATATTATTTTTTAGAATGCTATCGGCTCCAGATACTGCCGATCTTCATCTTCTTCATTTCCCTTTTCTTCCACTTCCTCGGCCGCTTCTTTGCGTTCTTTCGGTATTGACCAGCCGGCTTTTTTTTCTTTTTTGAATTCGGCTTTGCCGACAGCGAAAAATCGGTTTACTTCTCCCCTACCTGCCTCCTCTGTCATATGGGTGGCTCCGGCCGTTATTCCGGCTGTTTTATCTTCCTTGTCCATTTCACTGCCAGCCAAATGATTATAAAAATCTAGACTACCGATAACGCCTTCATTCTCACTTTTCCAGAGAGCCACATCGCAATTTATCTTATCAATTAGCTCATCTTCTGTCAAGAGCGCCACATCCTTCGCGCCATCCACCAGCCGTTCATAGGCATCAACCGGCAACAAAGCATAGGCATTGTCTGGGTTCTCCGGATCAAACGCTATGATCCGATCGCCCGTCCTCCTGGATAATCTAATTAATCTCTGCAATTGATCCTGCATGACCGTCGATTAATGAATTAAGGATGCAAGCTATTTTGGGAATCAGCGCTTTCAACGCCAACCAATAATTCTGGCAGTTATTTCTTCCTTTCCCCGATAATCTGCTCGGCCACGTTTCTCGGCACTTCGGAATAATGAGAAAATTCCATGGAATAACTGGCCCGGCCCTGGGTCATGGATCGGAGCTGGGTGGCATAGCCAAACATGGACGACAACGGCACTTTGGCCTTGATCGATTTAACCTGGCCGCGGTCGGTCATTTCTTCAATCTGGCCGCGTTTGGAATTCAGATCGCCGATGACATCGCCCATGAAATTTTCCGGAGTGACGACGTCAACCTTCATGATCGGCTCTAAAAGAACCGGTCCGGCTTTCCGAATGCCTTCCTGAAAAGCCATCGAGCCGGCGATTTTAAACGCGGCTTCGGATGAGTCGACTTCATGATAAGAACCGTCATAAACCGTCGCTTTGATATCGACCATCGGATAGCCGGCGATCACGCCCTTATCCAAAGCTTCCTTAACGCCTTTGTTGATCGGGGTGATATATTCTTTTGGAATGGCGCCGCCTTTAACTTCGTCGAAAAATTCATAGCCCTTGCCGACTTCATTCGGTTCAACTTTCAGCCAGCAATGCCCGTATTGGCCGCGTCCGCCCGATTGCTTGATATATTTGCCTTCGGCTTCCGCCGACTTAGTGATAGTTTCGCGGTAGGCTACCTGCGGCTGGCCGACATTGGCCTCGACGTTGAACTCCCGCTTCATGCGGTCGATAATGATATCCAAATGCAATTCGCCCATGCCGGAAATAAGGGTCTGTGAAGTTTCCTCGTCCGATTTGACGCGAAAAGTCGGATCTTCTTCAGCCAGCTTCGCCAAAGCCAAGCCCATTTTTTCCTGGTCGGCCTTGGTTTTCGGTTCGACGGCGATCTGGATAACCGGTTCAGGGAAAGTGATCGATTCGAGTACTACTTCTCTCGACTCCTCGCACAAAGTATTGCCGGTCGTCGTACCCTTGAGTCCGATAACGGCGGCGATGTCGCCAGCGAAAATTTCCTGGATTTCCTCTCTGGAATTGGCGTGCATGCGCACCAACCGTCCGATTCTTTCTTTCTCGCCCGTAGTCGTATTCATGACGTATGAACCGGATTTCAAAACTCCGGAATAAACGCGGACAAAGCAAAGTTTACCGACAAAAGGATCGGTGGCGATTTTGAATGCCAGGCCGGCAAACGGCTCGGAATCGGATGGATGGACTTCGATTTTCTTTTCCTTGTCTTCTGGATCAAAACCCTCGATGGCCGGCACGTCCAACGGCGACGGCAAAAAGTCGATGACTGCGTCGAGCATAGCCTGCACGCCCTTGTTTTTCAAGGCTGAGCCGCAAAGCACCGGCACGATCCGCCCCTTGACCACGGCTTTGCGCAATTCTTTTTTTAAATCGGCAATGGCGATTTCTTCGCCGCCCAGATATTTATTCATCAGCTCTTCATTGTCCTCGACAATCGCCTCGACTAATTCGGCGCGGTATTTTGCCACCTTGTCTTTCATGTCGGCCGGCACTTCCACTACTTCGGTCTTGGTGCCCAGATCGTCAAGATACATGCGGGCATTCATTTCAAACAAATCGATAATGCCCTTAAAATCCGCTTCGGCGCCGATCGGCAGCTGGATCGGATAGGCGTTCTTGGTCAAGCGGTCATGAATTGATTGAACATCCTTATAAAAATCCGCGCCGGTCCGGTCTAATTTATTAATAAAAGCGACGCGCGGCACATTGTATTTATCAGCTTGGTGCCAGACGGTTTCCGATTGCGGCTCGACGCCAGCCACGCCGTCAAACACGACGACGCCGCCGTCCAAAACCCGGAGCGAACGCTCCACTTCGGCAGTGAAATCCACGTGGCCGGGGGTATCGATGATATTAATGCGATGATCCTTCCAAAAGCAGGTAGTCGCGGCTGAAGTAATGGTGATGCCCCTTTCCCTTTCCTGCTCCATCCAGTCCATCGTGGCTTCACCTTCGTGCACCTCGCCGATCTTGTGCTTTTTTCCGGTGTAAAATAAAACACGCTCGGTAGTCGTAGTTTTACCTGCGTCGATATGGGCGATAATCCCGATGTTTCTTGTTTTTTCCAATGAATATTCCCTGGGCATACGATTGATTAAATTTTGTAAGGTTTATGAGCTTGCGATATTATCTCGCGAAATGGGCGAACGCCTTATTGGATTCGGCCATGCGGTGGACATCATCGCGCTTGCGGACCGCCGAACCTTCGCCATTCATGGCGTCGAGAATTTCCATGGCCAGCTTCTCATGCATCGGCTTGCCCTTTCGCTTGGCCGCGGCTTCGATCAGCCAGCGACAGCCAAGATTGAAGCGCCGCTCGCCGCGCACCTGGAACGGCACCTGGTAGTTAGCGCCGCCGACGCGCTTGCCGCGGACTTCGACCAGTGGAGAAACTCTTTTTAAAGCCTTGTGGAAAACATGGCGCGGGTCCTGTTTGGTTTTGTCTTTAACAATATCAAAAGCGCCGTAAACCACTTTCTGGGCCACGCTTTTCTTGCCTCTTTCCATTATATAGTTAATGAACTTGGCGACATCGGTATCATTGAACTTCGCATCGCCCTCGATTTTTCTTTTTGGTGCTGGTTTGCCGCGCATATGATATGGTTGAAAATTATTAAAGTCTTTATGAACTTTATAGACTTTAAACTAAATAATTATTTTTTCGCTTTCTCTTTCTTGGCGCCGTAGATCGATCGACTCTGTTTTCTGCCCTGGACTCCCTGGGTATCGTAAACGCCGCGCACAATCTTATAGCGCACGCCCGGCAAATCCTTGGTCCTGCCGCCCTTGATCATAACGATCGAGTGTTCCTGCAGATTATGGCCGACGCCAGGAATGTAAGAGGTTACTTCCATGCCGTTGGACAGGCGGACGCGGGCGATCTTCCGCAAAGCCGAGTTCGGTTTTTTCGGCGTCATGGTGGTGACTTTCAGACAGACGCCTCTTTTAAAAGGCGAGCCCTTGGCTAATTCCTGCTTGCGGCGATGAAGGGTATCCAGCGTCAGCTGCATGGCCGGCGACTTGCTCTTATTCTTGGCAGTGCTCCGTCCTTTTCTGACTAATTGATTGATTGTAGGCATATTAAAAAAGAAATTATTTGTAAATTCGTATCAAATTCGTTATTGGCCAATATTTATCAAAACTAAAATAAAACTCCTCCCGGGAGCGATTTTTCAACTGATATATAATTTAGCAAAACGACCGAAATAAGTCAAGAAGTATTTTTCTTTGATTATAATTACTAATTTTGGCTAAACGCCGACGATCAGACTAAACAGAAAATTAATTATCGGAACGATCAAGCCGAAGCCGAACATAACAAAGAAAAGAACCAGGATCATGCCGTATCTTTCCAGCTCTAAAAATCTTATCTGCCAATGGTAGGGCAGGACGGCTGCCAGGACTTTCGAGCCGTCCAAAGGCGGAATCGGCACTAGATTGAATATAGATAAGACCAGGTTAATCTGGACTATGGTTACCAAAAGCGGGGAAAACGCTTCAGAAAAATCAAACAGCTGTTCGCTAAAAAATCTGATGACCAAGCCGAAAAAAACCGCTGTTACGATATTAGCCAACGGTCCGGCAAAGGCGACTTTAGCCGAACCGAATTTCTTGTCACGCAAATTATACGGATTGAACGGCACCGGCTTGGCATAGCCGAAAAAAATCGGCGAATTGGTCATAACCAGAAGCAAGGGCAAAAGCACCGAACCGAAGGGGTCGATGTGCTGAAGTGGATTTAGAGTCAGCCGGCCGGCATCCCGAGCGGTCGGATCGCCCAAGCGGTCAGCCATCCAGCCATGCATGTATTCATGAATGATAGCGGAAAACAAAATAACGACCAATGAGAAAAGCAAAACCATTTAATTATGACGATCGGATTTAAATTCGACCAGAATAAGGACGATCGGATTTAAATTCGACCAGAATAAGATTGCCCGATGCCGACAATTCGTTCTCCATCGGTTCTTTGTTTAATTTTTGTCAAATTTATCGGGCACAATAATAAATTAAGCCTAACGACACATTCCGCTACGAAATGTCACCGCAACCTTCTGTGGATTAGTGTAGATCCTGGTAAGTACCCCAAACCTTGGGCAATAATATTATAGGCTTGCTATTTTTTCTTAATTCCTAATTTAATAACTTCATCTTCAATCCTTACATCTTTGTTAAAATCAGCCGCTTCGACTCCATGCTTTACACTCTCGCATAAAGTATCATTCATTATATCGGCGGCAAACTTTTCAAAAGTTTTAAAAACCATCGACTCACTCTCGGCTTCCTTGCCCTCGATCTCCCAGAAAATTTCCGCACGGTCATCAAGAGAAAACCTTGCATCTTTTCTTAAAGCATTAACAAGCCGAACAATTTCCCGCTTTATGCCTTCGAGCTTTAATTCCTCGGTTATTACCATGTCAAGTTCAACTTTTAATTCACCGTTTCCGGGTTCACAAACTATTTCTTTAACATTAAGCTCGTCTCTAATAAGATTAAGATGCTCTTTTTTTAAATCATAGCCGATAATATGCAACTTTTGTAGCGGCTGACGAACCTTTATATTAATCTTATCTCTCTCAGCAAGGCCTAACTCGACAATTTTTCTAACCCAATCCATTTCATCTAAAATTTTTGCGTCTTGCGTCTTGCGTCTTGCGTCTTGCGTTGGCCAAACTTCCAAATGAACGCTTTTATTTCCATCTTTAAAATCATTTCCCGTAACTTTCTGCCAAATTGTCTCCGAAATAAACGGCATAAATGGCGCTATAACTTTCGAGAACTCTATTAAGACATGTTTAGTCGTTGCTAAGGCTAAGGTCTTGTCCGCTTCATTGTCTGATTTAAACCTATCTCGAGATCGACGAATATACCAAGTCGACAGGTCATTTATGAATTCAGTAATCGGTCGGGAAGCGCCAGGCAAATTATATTTTTCCATATTATCCGTTACCTCCGTCAAAAGACGGTCGAATTTGGCTAAAATCCAAATATCCAATATATTATTTGAATCATCCGCAACAGAAACCAACCGACTCTCTGCACCTGTTGATGCGAATAACTCATAAAATTTATAAACATTCCAGAGGACGATAATGTTTTTCCTTAATGCATCCTGGATATCAGTCTCTGATAACGAAGCATCATCCCCAAGCATAATTGGACTGCTCATGAAATAAATGCGCAATGCGTCGCTTCCATATTTTTCTAAGGTTGCGCGCGGATCTGGATAATTGCCGAATGATTTGCTCATTTTCCGGCCGTCGGTGCCGGCTAAAACTCCGCTAACAATAACATTCTTAAAAGATACGGATCCGAAAAGAGCATTCGAAAGGACATGTAAATAATAAAACCATCCCTTGAGCTGACCGGTGTATTCTATAATAAAGTCAGCCGAAAACATGCCATTGGATTCTTCTTTCTTTTCAAAAGGATAATGATGCTGTGCGAAGGGCATGGCCCCTGATTCAAACCAGCAATCAAATACCTCTCTAACCCTTTTCATAACTCCGCCGCATTCGCACCCAAACATATGTTCGTCAATATCCGGCCGATGCAGATCGGTCACCTTTTTTCCGCTAGTTTTTTCTATTTCTTTAATCGATCCCAAAATCTTAATTCTGTCACAACTATCGCATTTCCAAACCGGAATCGGTGAACCCCAATAGCGGGACCGCGAAAGGCACCAATCCGGAGCGCTTTCTATGTTGTTCTTGAATCTGCCTTCCTTGAAATATTCAGGAACCCAATTTATCTTTTCATTTGTTTCCAGCATCTCTTTTTTGATTCTCTGAACATCGAGATACCAAGCTTTTTGCGTTTTATAAATCAGAGGTGTGCCGCATCGATAACAAAAAGGATAAGAGTGAGTATGGTCTGCTAAAGAAAAAATAATCTTTCTTTCGGTTAAATCATCTATTACCTCGCTATTCGTCTTTTTAAAATAATGGCCAGCCCATCTTCCGGCTGCGCTTGAATATATGCCATTTTCATCCATCAAATCAACCATAGGCAACTCGATCTTTTTGCCAAGCTCGAAGTCATCTTCGCCGAAGTTTGGCGCGATATGGACAACGCCCGTGCCGTCTTCAGTGGTTACAAAATCACCTGCATAAACCCTATAAGTCTTATCGGAATGATTGATTTCGTTATTATCAAGTTTATAAACAGGCTCGTATTTCAATCCGATTAGATCTGATCCTTTTATTTTTTTTGCGTCTGACTTGAAATATCCACCGCCCTTCATCATATCCTCTATTCTATCCGTAGCTATGATATATTTGCCGGGGGCAATATTAAAGCCGCCGTCAGCGAAGCTATTTTCAAAAACATCCGAGGTTAATACGGAATAATCAATATCATTTCCCACTGCAAGCGCCAAATTACCAGGCAAGGTCCAAGGCGTTGTTGTCCAAGCCAAGATATAAACATTATCGCTTTGGCTAAAATCAGAACTAATATCACCAGGATTTGCGATCCTGAATTTAATCACAGTTGCCTTGTCCGTCACGTCCCGGTATGAACCGGCATCCATGGTGATCTCAAATTTGGAAAGCGGAGTTGCGCAACGAGAGCAATGCAAGCTTGTGCGATACCCTTCGTAAATAAAATCTGCCTCATACAATTTCTTAAAAGACCAAATTACGCTCTCCATGAATTTTAAATCCATAGTCCTATAAGCGTTTTTCATGTCAACCCATCTCCCGATTCTATTTATATACCATTCCCATTGTTCTGAACCCTTTTCGACATAGACTCGACAGGCATCAACAAACCGACCGACACCCAACTTTTCTATATCTTTCTTGTTCCTTAGCTTTAATTGTTCCTCGACCTTATTCTCGGCCGGCAAGCCATGGCAATCCCATCCCCAGATGCGTTCCACCCGATAACCATTCATTGTCCTATATCTCGGAACGACATCTTTTGCGATACTAGGCAATAAAGTTGCATAATGAGGCGAGCCAGTAATAAACGGCGGCCCGTCATTAAAAATATAATTCCCTTTCGGAGCCTCTTTAGCAACTGATTTTAAAAATATATTTTCACGTTTCCAAAAATCCAAAACGTCTTCTTCCATTTTTGCATAAGGATTATGAATATTATTGGTCGTATTTTCTTGCTTATTTTGCATATTTTTTAATAAAATAATATCTATAATTTACGCCAAAACAAAGTTTTTGTCAAAAAAGCGGACCCCAGTGAACAAAAAGGAGGACTTAATCATTAATAATATTGGCGCCCAATGCGCTGATCAAGAAAATTATGCAGACAAAAACTATAACCAAAACTGCCATTAAGCAGGACAATAAGTCATTCGGCAATTTCTTTATGGAAGTCGCCAACACTAAGCCGTATTTCAAAGCGGCTTTCGAGGGTTTTGCCGGATCAGGCAAAACCTACACCTCGGCCTTAGTGGCCATCGGGCTACATCAGAAGATTAAATCAAAAAAACCAGTCGTCATGTTCGACACAGAAAAAGCGGCGAAGTTTCTAAAGAGAGTATTTAATGAGGCCGGCATCGAGCTACTAGTTAAAGAATCAAGAACGTTCGCAGATTTAAAAGAGTCGATGAGAATTCTGCGCGATCAGCAGGTCTCTGACATTTTCATTATCGATTCAATCTCTCATGTCTGGGAAGACACGGTCGAGGCATATAAAAGGAAACTAAACCGCACTCATTTTGCAGTTTCAGGACTGTAAATCTTCATAACCTATGAACGACTTTGACATTCCCATCTTCAAGAAAGCGTACGATCTGTACAAACTATTCCATGAGTACCGGAAAGTTGTACCGAAACAAGATCGATTCACGATCTTTGAACGATGCGAACACCTAATTCTCGACGTGATCGAGAACATCCTCCAAGCCAGCGGCGAACAGAAGCAAGCCAAAGTGCCGACACTTGAACGATGCAGTCTTAAACTCAACATGCTTCGCGTTTTTGTCCGGCTTATGAAGGACGTAAAAGCGATAGATGCGAAAAAGTACGTGGCATTGGAAAGTGTAGTGGACGAAATCGGCCGGATGCTCGGCGGATGGATTCGATCCTCCAAGGCCTGACTAAGAGAAAGGGTATCCGTTTTGCGGATACCCTTTCTTCGTGGGGAGAGACTTCGAGAGGAAGGCCGACGCGGAACCGTAGTTCTCGTTGGCGTTGTTGTACCAGTTGGCGTTGAACTTGACCTTGCCGTCGTTGAAGTTGAAGATCGGCGCGTTCGAGAAGTCGCCATCGGCGTCCGGAATATTGTCCCCATCCATCCGTGTCACCAAGCCTTGAGCTTTACTTCCTGTTGGAAACAGGCCTATATGCTCTTAGTCCTGAATTTAATTTGACAGCATCCGCTTTGCGGCGAAACCTGCACCAGACGAGGACAAGCAGTATCTCCTCAACACAACACGCTCGTGGAAACCGTAGTCTCCATGACTCTGGTTGTTATCTCGTTGAAATGAGAGAGTTCGGCGACAGCGATCCGTAAACCGCTATACACGAGCCTATACTCAAAGCTATTATACCCCAAAATAGGGGTGATCCCCAAAGTAACTGCTCACAACCCACAAAAAAGTACAAAAAATAAATCAAAGTTTTCCCCAGTTTTTACTTTAATTTTGGCTCAAAATGTACTACAATTAGAGTATGAGTCAAGGAGAATTAACAATAGAACAA
>Ga0233425_10000708_pt1 | contig 82901 bp, 74 predicted proteins | sample Watercolumn_Towu_2_FD_181712 | JGI IMG/M metagenome (GOLD analysis project Ga0233425, IMG submission 181712) | Freshwater microbial communities from Lake Towuti, South Sulawesi, Indonesia - Watercolumn_Towuti2014_140_MG | ecosystem: Environmental > Aquatic > Freshwater > Lake | place...
CGTCTCTGAAGTCAAACGCCACCCGGTTGGGACGCGGATCGTGTCTCACCAACTGTGCCGGATAGGGTTACCTAAGCGGGGCGGGCATCGCCCATAGTGCAGCCCATCCGCTCGTCCACGGCTCAAGTTCGAAACGCTGGTTCTCGACCGTCTGCTGGCTCGTGCTCATCCTCGTGTAGATCGCAATTCACCTCCCCATGGCCAGATTATACCACATCTCCAAATATGTAGTTCAAACAGCTGAAAATCTTAATCTTAGCGTGAGGTTTGAGTGAAGGGTTAAAATGCGGCCACTGGCTTCTCGTTACGAAAGAGGGTGCGAGTTCACTATTGCCTCTGAAAAGAGATGACTTTCCTCCCGTAATCTGGCTCCTAGTCATGATGTGCAAGGCTCTGGGGGAGGGAATTTCATCAACCCAAGTGATATAATGAAACGTATAGATCGAAATTAATTTGGCCCAACTACTCCGTGAGACCGCTCGATCAGGTTGAGAGTGCCTGCGGCCAAACTGACAACGAGAAGGGCGAGCGGTAGCTCGTCCTCAAAATGACAGAGGAAAGATTTATTCCAACGCTTGATCTCTTGCGTCGCGCAGTTCCTTTGAAGCGCGAGCGCATGTCTCGTCGATGAGACTAGTGCTGAAGTGCTTTCGCCTACCGCCGTGCCAAACAACCGAGCCGGTGTCCGAAACCCCATCATACTCGATGAAATCCGGCCAATCTGGATGAGGGCGACGACGACTGCGCGTATCGATGTCGGTCTTCCACCAGCGATTCAGCAGAACCACGGAGTCGCGTGGTCGTGAGCAGCGCTTATCCGAGTTCAATGGTAGTTGCAGGAAGAAGGCAAGCGCAGACTCCGCAAGGTTCACCGGGATGGTGAAGCCCTTATGGTGGTGGCTGGCTTTTCGTCCTGATACCGCTTGGGATGAAACTTCGCCGATGTAGATCGACAATCCTTCATCGGCAATCGTCGTGCGAACCTTGTGCCGGGTGTTCATGCGGCGTTCGAACCCCTTAGTGATGCCGACATACTGGAGCTTGGGCACTGACTGACGCCCAACTGTCCCTGCCGCCATATAGAGAACTTCGCCGAAGCCCCATTCACGGATCGCTGCGTTAGCCTCCTTCACGCTGCCGTAAGGCCCATACCAGTCAACTACGACGGCGTAAGTCATTGCTCCCCCTTCGACCGTTCGGCTTCGATTGCGCGAGGCCGGTTTCCCCACCCGGCTCCGCTGATCATGGGGAAGGCAGATGAGACCAGCCTACGACACATTAGCCCATTAGAACCTCTCGGCTCTCCCGCGCGGACAAATCGTCCCCTATTCCTCCGACGCCCTCAACCCGCCTTTTGACAAAAATCGACCGCTCCCACGTCTAAATACCCCATGGATGGCTATCACGACGACGAGCGCAGCCTCTCCATCTTCAAGCTGATGAGCCCCAGCGACCCGGCGCGTGCTGCTGATCCAGCTACCCGTTCGTTGCGATGGGCGCTGGCAGAACAGAGGTTGGCGCAGATGGCGGCGGGGGCGGAGGAGCGGGTCCCGGGTTTTGAGCGGCTCGGCTCACCGGAGTTCTGACCCGAGCATACCACTTCCCCCAGCGGGGATAACCGGAGCCGCCATTCTCATCGTCGCTGACAGCGCGATGCTCATTCGCTATCACCCGTCATAATGTTGTTGGGGCGGGGTTTTCTGTGTCTTCTGCTATTCGTGATCTGCTGGAACGCTATCGCTCGGGTGCCAAATCCGAGCGCGAGAAGGGCACGTATTTCGAGCGCTTGTGCGTCGAGTTCCTCAAGCATGATCCCGAGATGGCGCAGCAATATGAGGATGCGTGGACCTTCCGCGAGTGGGCTGAAACCGCTGGGTGGAAGCAAACCGACACAGGCATCGACCTCGTGGCGAAGCTGCGCGACGACGGCGGCTTCTGCGCGGTCCAGTGCAAGTTCTATCGCGCCGACCACCACATCCAGAAGTCGGATATCGATTCGTTCTTCACCGCGTCGGGCAAAGCCCCCTTCACCCGCCGCCTGATCATCGACACGACCGAGGTGGCTTGGAGCAAGAACGCCGAAGACGCCCTCGACGGTCAGAACATCTCGACCACTCGGATCAGCATGGAGCGGCTCGAACAGAGCCCGATCGACTGGCGCACCTATCTGGCTGACGATCAGATCGTGCTCGCGCCCAAGAAAGAGGTGCGCCAGCACCAGCGCGAGGCGCTGGACGCGGTGCGCGAGGGCCTGTCGGAAGCTGATCGCGGCAAGCTCATCATGGCCTGCGGCACCGGTAAGACGTTTACCGGGTTGAAGATCGCCGAAGACCTCGCCGGTCCCGGCAAGTTTGTGCTGTTCCTTGTGCCATCGCTCGCCCTCATGAGCCAGACGGTGCGGGAATGGTCGCTCGACACCACCACGCCGCTCCGGGCCTTCGCCGTCTGTTCCGACGCGCAGGTGGGCAAGCGCAACAAGGGCAACGACGATATCGGTGATATCGACGTTCACGATCTCGCGCACCCCGCCACTACCGATCCGGCGAAGCTCGCTAACAAGGCGAAGGCACCCGCCCCGGACGAGATGACGGTGGTCTTCAGCACCTACCAGTCGATTCAGGTGATTTCGAACGCCCAGAAGCAGCACGGCTTCCCGGAGTTCGACCTCATCATCTGCGACGAGGCTCACCGCACAACGGGCGCGACGCTGGAAGGTGAGGACGAGAGCAACTTCGTCCGCATCCACAATCAGGATTTCATCGCGGGCAAGAAGCGCCTCTACATGACCGCGACGCCGCGCATCTTCGGTGACGCCGTGCGGTCGAAGGCGAAGGAGGTTTCCGCCGAGCTATGCTCGATGGACGATCCGGCGCTATATGGGGAGACACTGTTTCAGCGCGGCTTCGGATGGGCGGTCCAGAATGACCTTCTCACCGACTATAAGGTGATCGTCCTTGCCGTCGATGAGGCGATGGTCAGCACCTCGATCCAGAACCGCCTCAAGGACGAGGACAACGCCCTCAAGCTCGACGACGCGACCAAGATCGTCGGTTGCTACAAGGCTCTCACCAAGGCCGATCTCGCCGCCGACGTGGCGACCGACACCGGACATATGCGCCGCGCGCTCGCCTTCTGTAAGGACATTGCTTCCTCGAAGCTGGTGCGTGACGAGTTCTCCGCCGTCGTGGAGGAATATCTCGCGTCGGCCGCCAGCGGCGATGAGGAGCCGCCCCTCGGCTGCGAGGTCCACCATGTCGATGGCACTTTCAATGCGAAAACGCGCACCCGTGAACTTGAATGGCTGAAGGCCGAGCACGAGGATCATAGCTGCCGCATCCTGTCGAACGCGCGCTGCCTTTCGGAAGGAGTGGACGTGCCCGCGCTCGACGCGATCATGTTTCTGCATCCTCGCAAGTCGCAAATCGATGTGGTCCAGTCGGTCGGTCGCGTCATGCGCCGCGCCCCGGGCAAGAAGATGGGCTACGTCATCCTGCCGGTCGGCATTCCCGCAGGGGTCGCGCCCGAGGAGGCGCTCAACAACAACGAGAAATACAAGGTCGTTTGGCAGATTCTGAACGCCCTGCGTGCCCATGACGAACGCTTCGATGCCACCATCAACAAGATGGATTTGGGTGTCGATGTAAGCGGCCAGATCGAGGTAATCGCGGTTTCCGACAAGCTGCCGACCAAGGCCAAGAAAAAGGCTGGCGGCATCGGCATCGGTCAAGGTGGCGGATCGACCGATAGTGGCGACCGCGATGGCAGCAGCGAGCCCACGGGCGGCGAGGACCAGCTTGCCTTTACGCTCGACGAGTTCACTACCGCGATCCGCGCGAAAATCGTGAAGAAGTGCGGAAGGCGCGACTATTGGGAGGACTGGGCAGGCGATATCGCCAAGATTGCCCAGACCCATATCACCCGTATCACCGCCATCGTGCAACAGCCGGGATCGACCGAGCGTGCGGCGTTCGAGCGCTTCCTTGCTGAAATCAGGGACGACCTGAACGAGAGCATCAGCGAGAATGATGCGATAGAGATGCTGGCACAGCACCTTATCACCCGCCCGGTCTTTGAGGCGCTGTTCGAGGGCTACAGCTTCACCAAGAACAACCCCGTCTCGGTCGCGATGGAAGAGGTGCTCACCGCACTCGACGAGCAGAACCTCGGCAAGGAAGCCGAGTCACTTGAGCGCTTCTACGCCAGCGTGCGCGTGCGCGCTGCCGGGATCGACAACGCGGCGGGCAAGCAGAAGATCGTGGTCGAACTCTACGACAAGTTCTTCCGCAACGCCTTCCCCCGCATGACCGAGCGGCTCGGCATCGTCTATACGCCGGTCGAGGTGGTCGATTTCATCATCCACTCGGTGAATGAGGTGCTCAGGTCGGAGTTCGGTCAGACGCTCGGCAGCAAGGGCGTCCACATTCTTGATCCGTTCACCGGCACCGGCACATTCATCACCCGCCTGCTCCAGTCGGGGCTGATCGCGCCGGAGGAACTCGCGCACAAATACCAGCATGAAATCCACGCCAACGAGATTGTGCTACTCGCCTACTATATCGCGGCAATCAACGTCGAGGCAGTCTATCACACGATGTCGGGCGGGGATTACAAGCCGTTCGAGGGCATCTGTCTCACCGACACCTTTCAGCTTTACGAGCAAGATCGCGACCTCATCAGCGACCTCATGGCGGATAACAGCAATCGCCGCACCCGTCAGAAGGCACTCGACATACGGGTCATCATGGGCAACCCGCCCTATTCAGTCGGGCAGGGAAGCGCGAACGACAACGCGGCTAACGTCGCCTACCCCAAGCTGGATGGACGCATCCGCGAGACCTACGCCGCACGCACATCTGCCACGAATAAAAACGCCCTTTATGACAGTTACATCCGGGCGATCCGCTGGGGTAGTGACCGCATCGGCAATAGTGGCGTGGTCGCTTACGTTAGTAACGCGGGTTGGATCGACGGCAATGCCACGGATGGCCTCCGCAAGTGTTTGGTTGAAGAGTTCGCCAACATCTACGTGTTTCATCTGCGGGGAAATGCTCGGACCTCGGGAGAGCGGCGGCGCAAGGAAAAGGACAACGTCTTCGGGGTTGGATCGCGCACCCCCGTCGCCATAACACTGCTGGTTAAGAACCCCGCCGCCACGAAGCACGGACAGATACACTTCCATGATATCGGCGACTATCTATCTCGCGAAGAGAAGCTCACCATGGTCGCTCGGTTTGGCAGCATCGCGGGCATTGAGGCTGCTGCCGGATGGCAGACGATTATCCCAGACGACCATGGTGACTGGCTGGGGCAGCGCGATGCAAGCTTCGAAGATTTCATAAAAATCGGCGATAAGTCGAACCTGAACATCCAGTCGCTTTTTCTCACGTATTCGAGCGGAGTTAAGACCAACCGCGACGCGTGGTGCTACAACGCCTCATGTGACGAACTCCATAGCAACATGTCGCGGATGGTTTGCTTCTACAATAATGAAGTAGCGCGCTATGAAGATAGTTCCGAGCACAATATTTCTGTCGATGTAGAGGATTTTATCAGCGGAGATGAATCGCAAATAAGTTGGAACCGTGCGTTACGGAATGATCTTCGGCGTGGAAGAAGGCATAAGATTAACGCTGACTTGATTTCAAAATCAATTTATCGCCCGTTTTTTAAGCAGTGGCTGTATTTCGATCGGCGTTTAATCAATGATGTGGCGCTCATGCCTCGTATTTATCCGAGCATTGAAGCTAACAATCTTGTTATTATGGTAAAGCAGAGATGGAGCGGAGATGGGCAACTGGCCCTCATGCTCAATGCGGTTCCAGAGATGCAGACAGATGGGGGGGCTCAATGTTTTCCTCGCTACCTTTATGAGTTCTCTCAAGTGTCGCCAGAAAACCTTCAAAGAAATATGTTTGATGAAGTATCTATTCCCGGTGAACGTTGGTCCCAGCGCGATGCTATAACGGACGTTGGCCTCGCCCACTTTCAAAACGCCTACCCCGGCGAGGAAATCACCAAAGACGACCTATTTTATTATACATACGGACTTCTCCATTCAACCGATTACCGAGATCGCTATGCCGACAATCTCTCAAAGGATTTGCCACGCATCCCTGTCGTGAAGAGCATTGAAGGGTTCCGCGCGTTTGTGGACGCTGGCCGAAAGCTTGGTGATCTTCATGTCGGCTATGAGAGCGTCGAACCCTATCCCGTTGCAATCGCGCAAGGTGATCTTCGCCTTGCGAACATCGACGATCCCGAGAGCTTTTATCGAGTCGAACAGATGAAGTTCGCGGGCAAGCGCCCGAAGCTCGACAAGAGCACGGTGCTCTACAACTCCAACATCACCATGACTGGCATCCCACTCGAAGCCTATGAGTATGTTGTGAACGGCAAGCCCGCGCTCGAATGGGTGATGGAGCGCCAGTGCGTGAAGACCGACAAGGCCAGCGGTATCGTCAACGACGCCAACCGCTACGCCAACGAGACCGTGGGTGATCCAGCCTACCCGCTACTGCTGTTCCAGCGGATGATCACCGTGAGCTTGGAAACCATGAAGATCGTCCGTTCTCTCCCCGCTCTCGACATCATGGCACCCACGGAGCAGCCACAAACGGTGGTCGCATAGATTCTGTATATTCTTGGTTGATTTTGCAAAACCGGAGAGGTAGCGTCTGGCGGACTGAACTGGGGAGGTCCGTGTGGCCGCTGATATCGATGCCGTCCGTCAGGCGCTGACGCCCTATCATGGCAAAATCCACGCCTGTGTAATGGATGGCTTCGCCGAGTGGCGAGACACGCAGGCGTATCGCATCTCGAAGGGATACGCTCCCAACCTCTACTCGCGGACGAACTCGAACGACATCTTCGACGCCATCCTGCGTCGGGCCATCCCTGTGCTCGGCGCGGAGGAAAAGGTTTTCGTGAAGACCGCGGCGCAGACCGCGAGGTTCGTCATCGGTGGCGTGGCTGCTCGGTTCAAGAAAGCTGGTGATGACGGTCTCGGCTGCAATATCCCGACGCAGGCTGCCATGGCCTTCATGGATGCTGACCGGACGCTTCCCGGCCTTCCGCCCGAGACCGCCAAGATCGAACTGATCTGGGAGCCGAACGCGATCTGGACCAAGGTCGAGCGAGTGCTTGTTGTCGCCCGTGATGGCGATCGTCTGCTGTGGGAGTATGAGATCGTTGCGGACGCAGGTGAGGACGCGGTTGCGCCGCTGGCCCCGACCAGTCCGCATGATGAACCCGATGACGCGAGCGATCTGATCAAGCCGAAGGTCCAGCCCAAGACCAAGCCCGAAGCGAAGTAGCGATCATGTCTACCGTTGGCGATATGCTGCGCTTGGCGCGGCAGCGATTGGGATTCACGCAGAAGGCGGCTGCCGAGCAGATCGGCATCGCGCAGCCGGTCCTGTCACGCTTTGAGAATGGGCCTGCGGAACCCGACGATGCCTTCCTGCACAAGGCTGCGTCGGTTTACAGCTTGCCGCGCGAGTTCTTTGATCTCCGCGACCCCGTATATGGCCCGCCCGTGAGCGTTCATCCCATGTTGCGGGCGAAGGCGGACATCTCGGCGCGTGATCTCGACATGGTGGTCTCCGAGATGAACCTCCGCGTCATGCATGTGCGGCGCTTTCTGGATGCGGTCGATTACGCTCCCACGAGCGAGCTTCCGTCGCTGGAGGTAGAGCAATATGGCTCTCCTGACCGGATCGCTGGGGTCGTAAGGGCGCATTGGGGCGTGCCGTCTGGGCCTGTAAAAAACCTTACGGCGCTCGTCGAGCGTTCCGGCGTGATCGTTGGAACATCGGACTTCAGCGGCGCATCCATCAGCGGAATGACATTCAGGGTGCCGGGTCAGCCGCCGTTGGTGTTGCTTAACAGGAATCACCCTGCGGATCGGATGCGCTTCACCCTCGCTCACGAGCTTGGACATCTCGTGATGCATCGCTTTCCGACGCCTGAAATGGAGGATGAGGCGAACACCTTTGCGTCTGCTCTCCTCATGCCGGAGCGTGAGATGCGCGAGGCATTTGCCGGTCGCCGTATCACGCTTGAGCTTCTCGCTGCGCTGAAACCTGAATGGCGGGTCGCGATGCAGGCGCTGCTGATGCGCGCGAAGGGGCTCGGCTACCTTTCTGACAATCAGAACAGATATCTGTGGCAGCAGATCAGCGCCCGAGGGTGGCGGACGAAAGAGCCGCCCGAGTTGGATTTCCCCCACGAACGGCCGACTGTCCTAAATGCGATCATCAAGGCGCATCTGGGTGATTTAGGGTTCACGATGTCGGAGTTGAGTCGCCTCGTGCCGCTACATGAGCCCGAGTTCGTGAAGATGTATGATCTGGCAGAAGAGGCCCCCTCGAAGCCTCGGCTGCGATTGGTGGTCTGATCCGCCCGTGGTGGGAACTTGAACGGGGGAGTGAATGCAGCCCAGCTACATTTCGGTGAAGGTGCGCGCGGAGGAGCTATTCGAAGCAGCGACGCTTATCTGGCCTGCTGCCCGACCTTCATGACTCCCGCTATTCGCGCCATGGCTTCATGCGAACACTCGGCGCAAGTTCGATGAAACGCGCAATCTGCTGCTCTGAAGCACCCCAAATCGCTACCATCAAACTGAACGGCGCTGGCCATGCCAGCCCTTCGACACTCTCGAATCGAATGCGGCCCCGTAAGAAAAGCACGTCGGCGTGTCGGCTGACCCGTTCTTGAAACACATTGGAGTCGGTGCGCGCTGGGACCAACATCACGATCGTCTCGACTTCTTCCTGATCCCAAGCATCGGCTGCCCTCGTCATCCAGCCGCTGACGGCGCTGAAAGGAGGGTTGATAAACGCGAAGCTGTGCCCGGCCCACGAACTTGCAAGTCCGCACTCAGGAAGAATGATCTTGCGGCGTGCCTCTACGGCAGAGGCCGGGTGAGCACACGGGTCGATGTCTATTGGGCCAAAAGCGTTTGTGACGTGGTCTAAAAACCATCGGGGCGTGAAGCGCTTATCACGCTCCTCCAACCCGCGTGGATCATAAGCCCATGAGGCTCGCGGCGGGTCTGACTTCTTTGCCTTGGGTGCTAAGGTGCGGAGCAGCGCCACGAGAGATCCAATGTTTCCCCGCCCATCTTCTACCGCCCGAACAGTTCGGGGATCGAGGTCTGCTTTAGCAGCGGCGCGGTCGATGGTGATCCCGAGGCGTTTCCGCCGCTCTCGTAATTGCTCCGGCAATGAGGCTCCTCTCGCGACGCCCGACACGCGGAAGTCGAGCGCAGCCATGACCCGAAGTAGAAGTGCAATTGAGCCAACTTCGTTTTCGAGCCGTGTGATAGCTAACCGCGAGACACCTACCTTTGTCGCCAGCGCCTGCTGCGATAAGCCCAACCCTGATCGAGCAGCCGCTACCTCTCTGAGCAAATCCATGATCCAGTCGGTATCACATTATGCCAGTTCTGTATCGGTGCTGCGCTACTGCCCTGCGGCAACCAATCTCGCGGCTCCGCCGCGGCGATCCAATATCGAGTTCATGGGCAAGCAAGACCAATGGGGCGAGCGATGGTGAGCGCAGCGAAGCCACCGATTGCGCTATTGGGCGAAGCCGTCGAGACGGTGATCAGCGCAGCGCGGTAACGCGATGTGGTGAGCAACGTCTTGGCGATACAGCAATATACGAAATGAAGTGGAATGGCAGAGCAGGTAATTCGCCTGCGGCCACCCGTGACATATCTCCTTACGAATGGAATACCAGCCGCAGGCGCTGGCTATGATGTCTCACGGCAGGACGTTCGTCCTGTCCGGCCGATGCGCGAGGCTTGCCATGTGCCTGAGCACATGGCCACCACCGCTTTCGGCACTTTGTCGAACTTGAATTATGTCACGGCCTAATTGCTAAAGAATTGTTAGAAAATACAGCGTGACAGGGCGAGTAGCGGCCCCGTCGCCGAATTAAATCGACAAGCGACATCCCCGATCTCCAGTGTTTGATTACCGGCGGCAATGTCGCGCCGGATAAACAAAGATGCTCATAACTGATGCAAATAAGAATTGACGACCGGCCATGCGGCTCAGGCAAAACATACGGTGAGTTAGTCGGAATGATATCCGCCCCGGGGAGATATTTATTGGCCGTAGACCAAAAAAAGGCGATGAGAGAGCGAGAAACCGAGGTGCGCAACATCTCGAAACAGGTCGGGAAGCGTGTTACCGTTGTCTTGATCGAGAGCGGCGATCGCGACGACGAGTGGCGATCCGGTCTCACTACAATACGTACATCCACGTCGGTTCGAGCTACTGTCTCGGCAGTGCCGCTTCTCCACGATGTCGAGCACATCATCGTGATGGTCACGCATGAAGCATTGAAACTCGCCGACTTATCCGAATTCGTAGGATGGCACCTCGTGATCGACGAGACGCCATCCGTCCTCGATCAGCAGGTCTTGCGGACCACGTTGAGCCGTGACTTCTTCGAGCGCCATTACCAACTTCGGCGACACGGTCGTCGATCGCAGATCGTGTCGGCGAGCCGCGCAACCGCCGCGGACATGCGCCGGGATAGCCTCACCGCCTCGGTCTCGGTCATGCATTCGCGAGTTCTATCTGAGCGGACCACGGTGCTTACCGACCTCCGAAATTGGAGCGATCTCGGCGAGGCTGGCGAATGGACGTGGGCCTCGATCTGGTCGCCGGAGCAATTGACCGTCTTCGAAACCCGACTGATCCTCGCCAACGCGTTTCGTCGTTCGCTGACGTATGCGGTGTGGTCGCGAATGTGGCCTGAAATCGTGTGGGTTGACCATCGGCGACTGGCCCTGCGGCAATATCGTCGTCGCAAGATGACGATCCGCTACTTCGCCGCCCTGCAACCCGCGTCACGCTCGCTGTTCTCGTCAGACTCGGGTAAGGAACGGCTTACCGCGACAGCGCGGTGGATCGCCGCACATACTGACCCGGAGCGACACATTTGGTCCTGCAACGAGGCCGACATCCCAGTGATTGGTGCGGGTTTGAAGGAACCGGCGCGGTTGTCGCCGCGTCAGGCGGGTAGCAACACTTTCGCATCTGCAACTACCGTCACGATCCTCTACACGGCCAAGCCATCGCCAGCGGAACGCGGGCTGTTTCGTGATCTCGACATCGATCCCATGGTCGCGACGAGGACACGAGAATACGAAACGATTTACCAGTTTGTCTGTCGATGTGCGGTGCGCGATCCGAATAGCGCAGAAGATTTAGTCGTGAATGTCTACGACCGCCAGCAGGCCGAGTATCTCCACGAGCTATTCCTCGATTCGGGCTATGTCGATGCCACATTGGAGCTTGTCGATCTCGGGTTCGGCGGCACGCCGCCGACACCTTCGAAGAAACGTGGTCCGAAGGCTAAGGCCAAGACGAAGTCGGAAATAGCGGCGGATCAGCAGCGATTTCGCGAGCAGGCTCGGGCGCGGAAGCAGAAGCAAAGGGCGCGGAAGCGAGGCGTTGACCTGCCTCCGTTCTGATGGTGGTTGATTGCCGGTGGTAGATCTGATGCCACGTCTCGAACCGAAGACAACTGCCGACCGATAAAATCACGGCAAGTTCACCGAAGGATGCTATAATAGAGCTATGCAGATTGCTGCACGAAAGGCTCGATGATCAGGACGATGGCCGATGGCGTCCTATCGCCCAAGCATAGACGCCGGTAAAGCGCGCTTGACGGCCATCCGGTCGTCTTCAGACAGCCTTCGAAGTTCATGATTGACGCATTGTGGCTGTTTGCTTCGGATACGGCAGCGATTTAGGACGGACCTTAGTCCCTCCAATTGAAGGGGCGTCATGGGTTTGCGGATTGCTCGCGCGTCCTCGGTTGCCTTGTCAGGGATCACCCCCGGATCGCTACAGCCGATGACGAGAACAGCGATAGTCAGCGTGGCGATGATCCTCACGTCAGAAGCCCTTCGCGCTGCATTGCGCCAGCGTGTTCTCGCGGTTTTCCACGCATGCCGACAGGCGTGTTGGATTTGCCGAGATGTCCTGTCCGAATAACGCAGCGGCGTTCTGACACTGCATCATTGCTTCGTGGTCAGTCATGGCGCGTTCCTTCGCGCAGGATTGCGCCTCACGCGCCTGATCCTCGGCTTCATGCTTCCGATCTTCACGCACGGACAGCCAAGTGGAAAACATCGTGAAGGCCAAGATGCCCGCGAAGATGATTGCACCACGCTTGAGCTTTCCGGCCATTTCCTCGCCGAGCAGTTCGGTAATCAACCCCATGCCCCCACCTCCATATCGACTTATTCGATATCGAGTTTGCCGATTTACCGCAAGGGCGATGGCAGGTGCGATTTATTCCGAAGAACAGAGGGCGGTCGCTGATGCGTTCGTTAAAGCACGTCAATCAGCGAAGATGCGGCAGATCGACCTCGCCGCAAAAATCGGAAAGCATCAGAGTTACATATCCGACATTGAGCGTGGTCAGCGTCGGATTGACGTGCTAGAACTTTTTGCCATTGCGCATGCCCTCGGGATAAATCCCACAGACCTCTACGCTCAACTAACCAAAAATATTTCGGCGAATTTCCGGCTTTAATCGTCCCTCAGGCGAAGCGTACTGACGCCGATCGCCTCCATGCATTGGAAGAAGACGGCGGTAAACTTACCCCGCGCGATCTTGTTACGGATGCTCGGCTCGCTCTCGCTGACGCCAATCACCGCAAGGCGACTAGCCAGATCGGCATAGGAGATATTCCGTCGCTTCAACTCGGCTTTGAGCAAAGTCTTAACGTATCATCCCACGTCTGCTTAGAATCCAAAATTACGCTCCGATGGCCAATGCCATCATATGCGATGTATAAACAATCGACGTGGTGGCATTGGCACAACATTTTCTCCTTTCTGCGAAAGCACGGACCCTGACGCTGGGTTCGGTCTTCCGTATGGGAGAAGATTAGGCCTATCAGAGCTTCTGCGAAATGCGCTGGCCGGAGACAGGTGGCAAGGCGGTTTGCCCGAAATGCGGTTGCGCCGAATCTCATGACATCAAGACGCGGCGGCGCTTCAAGTGCATGGCCTGCCACGATCAGTTCAGCGTCATCTCACCACGCTTCGACTAATCCGCTGGCGGACGAAACGCCTTCAACTTGATCGTCTCGACAACCATCTTAGGCGCAATCATCCGCAACGTCGCGTCCACATGCTCCATATCCGCCGCCAGATCACGCATGCGATTATGCGTCCGCTCAATCTCACCAGCCAATTCCGCGCGCTTGCGCGCTAACCCCGTAAAAATATAATCAACCATAGCACATCATATAGAAACTCAAACAACGATAACATACGCCATCGTTTGTAATACATTTTCTACAAAATACCGAAAACCTTATCTCATAAATATAGGATGATTGACGAAGATATTCAACGCCGTGATGCGGAACACCAGCTTTATCTCACCCGGATTCGAGCAGCTATTTGCGAGCGGCTGACGGCTCGCGGGAAAACGACAATTGAGATCGAATGGTATTTGGCCGACCTACCCGCAGATCCATTTTACGTTATCGCCCGACGAATGATGGCAGCGCGCCAAGATATAGCAACGTCGCGTTGAACTGTTGCGACTCGTTATACGACAGTGAGTGGCGTATTTATCGCTCAGCGGGCGCAATTCAAACGAAGACCCCCTTGGCGATATTGGCCTTTCGCAAGCACGCATCTCGTCGAGCACGTCAATGGAGACGAGCGGATGGGCTGCACTATGGGCGATGCCCGCCCCGCTTAGGTAACCCTATCCGGCACAGTTGGTGAGACACGATCCGCGTCCCAACCGGGTGGCGTTTGACTTCAGAGACGGCTGGAGCGATTCGGTCTTAAAGCCATAGGAGACAGAAGCGCGAATGGCTCAGCACAATCAGCAGTATGCGTCAGCAGTCATGAAAGACATTTGCTTGGGGCCAAATCAGTTTACGGGAACCCAAGCGCTGCATGACCACATGAAGGGTTTTGCTCCACCGTCCGCTAAGGGTTGTTGTATAGCCGCTCAATGACAAAGACGAAGCGCGGAAAACACTACATGACGATTTACTCCCGCTATCATAGCAACTTGTTTTCGGCTGTCATGAGTTGGAACGAGCCAACTGCTTGATCATCAACGGATGGAGGAAATCTGCATGGGCAAGACGCTGGGCTACGCGCGCATCAGTTCAGATCAGGGGCAGGACATTGCCAGCCAGAAGGCCATGCTGGAGAAGCTCGGCGCTGTGGTGGTGTTCACCGATGTCGGAAATGGGTCGTCCCTCGACGGTCGCGACCAGCTTGAAGCCGCCATCCGCCTGCTCGAACCCGGCGACGAACTGCTCGCTCTTCACCCTGACCGTCTGGCACGCGATACTGCCGACCTGCTGACCATCGGCAAGCGCGTCATCGAGAAGAAGGCGGTGTTGCGCATCAATGACCCCAGCATCGTGCTCGACGGCACCGACATGATGGCCGAGGTCATGCTGACCATCTTCGGCATGGTGGGCATGATGGAGAAGCACTTCATCAAAGCCCGTCAGCGGCGCGGTATCGAAGCCGCCAAGCTTAAAGGCGTCTATAAAGGCCGTCCTGCGACGATCAGCCCAGACGCTGTGCGTGACCTTCATCAGCAGGGCCTTGGGGCCACTGAGATCGCCAAGCGTCTGAAGATCGGTCGTGCATCGGTGTATCGAGCGCTCGCTGCCTGATAGCGGTGGACCGAGCAGTGAAGGTCGGGGGGAGAACGCAGATGCCGCATCCTATCCGCATTTCGGTGAGAGCGGCTCCCGCCGTCATTGCTTGGCACACCCCCAAAATTCAATCAGGTGAACCGCTCGCCGAAGTCGGCGTCAACACTTCGACCTTCCACATGCCCAATGCCGTCGACGATGCTGGAATGCCAACCCAAGCTCTTCGCGCGTGGATCATCCAAGCAGTCCGCCACGCAATCCGGCAGGACGAGTTGAGACGATGGATAACATGGCCCGACCTGTCCGTAACCGCCTTCGTCGAGCCTGATCTGACGCCCCACCATCGCCCAGCAGTCCCGACCATCGTGGAGCCAGCATGAGCCAAGATTCCAAGACACGACCCGAATTTAACGATGCTCCCAGCGACGATGACGAAACGCTGTCCATCCAGACCATCATCGAACGCCTGAAAAGACGCTCGCTTGCCTCAGCGGCAGCGTCGAACAAGGCTGCGGAAAATGGTCTGCCCCAGCCCTTGGATGCGGTCCCTTCGCCCGCTCCAGCGATTCCCCAGATGGAATCGCCTTCGTCGGCGAGCGACACCTTATCTGATAGTTCCATCGGATCCTCTTCCTCGCAGGAATGCCTTGGCGAAGGCCTTGCGATTTATAATCCGTCGCGGGACCCTTGGCCGTCGATCTATGCTGGTCTCATGTCCATCCGCCCCGCCCTTTCCCAAGACGCTGCGGCCATAGCCGCAATCCTCATGCCGGTGATTCGCGCAGGCGAGACCTATGCGCTCGACCCGGCGATGACGCAGGACGCGGCGCTCGCTTACTGGTTCGCGGCGGACAAGGTACCGTTCGTTTTCGATGAGAATGGCGTCATCCTCGGCACCTATTATCTGCGCGCCAATCAGGCGGGCGGCGGGGATCATGTCGCCAATGCCGGGTATATGACCAGCCCTATCGCGCGCGGCAAAGGCATTGCGCGAGCGATGGCACTGCACGCCTTCGACGAAGCCCGCGCGCGCGGCTTCACCGCGATGCAGTTCAACTTCGTGGTCGCCAGCAACACCGCCGCCGTGCATCTGTGGACATCGTTGGGTTTCGCCACGGTCGGGCGGGTGCCGGGGGCGTTCCGGCACCCGCGCCTGGGGTCGGTCGATGCGTTGGTGATGCACCGCCCCCTATGATTATCCGGCCCGTGCGACCTGGAAGCCCGCAAAGGACTGGCTGACCGGCATCAGCTCCAGCCGGTTGATGTTCAGGTGCGGCGGCAATTCGGCGACCCAGAGCAGCGTCGCGGCGATATCCTCGGCGGTCATCGGGTCGGAACCCGCATAGAGCGCGTCCGACGCCGCCTGATCGCCGCCGGTGCGGATGGTGGTGAACTCGGTTTCGACCATGCCCGGCTCGATCGAGGTCACGCGCACCCCCTTGCCATGCAGGTCGGCACGCAGGTTCAGCGAGAATTGCTTCACGAACGCCTTGGTCCCGCCATAGACGTTGCCGCCGGTGTACGGATAGTTCGCCGCCACCGAGGACAGGTTGATGATCCCTCCACGCCGCGCGATCAGGCCGGGCAGCAGCCGGTGGGTGATGGTGATGAGCCCGTCGATATTGGTCGCGATCATCGTGCGCCACTGAGCCAGATCGCTGTCCTGCGCGGGCTTAGTGCCGAGCGCGAGGCCCGCATTGTTGATGAGCAGGTCGATCTCGGCGAATTCCGGCGGCAGGCTATTCAGCGCGGCGTCGAGCGCATCCTCGTCGGTGATGTCGAACGCCAGCGGGTGGAAGGCCGTGCCCAGCTCGTCCGCCAGCACCTGGAGCCGGTCGGCGCGACGCCCCGTGCCGATCACCCGCCATCCGGCCGCGACAAAGGCCCGCGCGGTGCCCGCCCCGATTCCGGCGGTCGCACCCGTCACCAGAACTGTCTTCGTCATCCGTCCATCTCCTCATCACCACGGTTCGCGATGCTGGTATCCGGCGGGGCCGGATCTGGCAAAGTGTGCGCCATGTAGAAGTGCGAACGACTTGCCCCTGTTCCCGCCAGCCATCCAAGCACACGAAATGGCGCGCTTTTCCCGGATGGACAGGACCGGCGGGCGGCGGCATGATCGGCGTCAGGAGAGGAACGGATGGATCAACGGCCGGGTCAGCCGCGACGAATCGCCGTCAGCCACTTGTGCGGTCGCTTTCCGCGCGCGCAGGGCGGGCATTGCGATTTCCGTCCGGCACTGACCATGGCACCGGCCGATGCGGACGATCCGGCGATCATCCGCGCGGTCTATCCCCGGCCCGCCCCCCGCGAAGATGGGATGGAAGGCTGGGTCCGGGTGCGCTGGTAAAGCCGCGGTTGCGGGGGCACCATCCCCCTCCCACATAGGCGGGGCGACCAATTGGGAGTCGCGCCACCCAGGATCACCCATGCCCCGCCGCCTCCGCATCGACTTCGTCTCCGACATTTCCTGCCCCTGGTGCATCATCGGGTTGCGCGGGCTGGAGATCGCGCTCGAGCGATTGGGCGATACGGTCGAGGCGGATATCCATTTCCAGCCCTTCGAGCTGAACCCCGCCATGGCGCCCGAGGGTGAGAATATCGTCGAGCATATCGGCCGCAAATATGGCGCGACGCCCGAACAATCCGCCGCCAACCGCGCCAATATCCGCGAGCGGGCGGCCTCGGTCGGCTTCACCATGGCGATGGCCGACGATGCGCGCATCTATAACAGCTTCGACGCGCACCGGCTGCTCCACTGGGCAGAGATCGAAGGGCGGCAGGCGGCGTTGAAACACGCGCTGTTCGACAGCTACTTCACGCATGGGCAGGACATATCAAACCATGACGTGCTGATCGCCGCCGTCACCCGCGCGGGACTGGATACCGAGGAAGCCGCCGCGATCCTGTCGTCCGACCGCTATGCCGCCGAAGTTCGAGAGGCGGAGCGGCTGTGGCAGGGGCGCGGCATCCAGTCGGTGCCCGCCATCGTGATCGACAACCGCTATCTCATCTCGGGCGGACAGCCGCCCGAATCCTTTGAGCAGGCGCTGCGCCAGATCGCCGCCGAACCTGCTGCTACCTGAATCCACGGAAAGGACATTCCCATGGCCGACACCCGCCCCGACACCCGTTATGCCAAGACCGAGGAAGCGCTCGCCAAGCTGACGCCCGAACAATATTATGTGACGCAGGAAAGCGGCACCGAGCGTCCCGGCACCGGCGAATATCTCCATACCCGCGAGCCGGGCCTGTATGTCGATATCGTCTCGGGCGAGCCGCTCTTCGCATCCGCCGACAAGTTCGATTCGCATTGTGGCTGGCCCAGCTTCACCCGGCCGATCGAGCCCGCGCATGTCAACGAACTGCGCGATACCACCCACGGCATGGTGCGCACCGAAGTCCGCTCGGCGCATGGCGACAGCCATCTCGGCCATGTCTTCCCCGACGGCCCGCGCGATCGCGGGGGCCTGCGCTACTGCATCAACTCGGCCTCGCTGCGCTTCGTGCCGCTGGGCGAGATGGAGGCGCAGGGTTACGGGGATTATGTGGATCAGGTCCGCGCGGCCGAGCAGGGCTGACCTGATCCTCCCCGGCACGGAGAGGTGGCAGGCCGGAGGCCTGACGGAGGGGGGCTGCTCCATAGGACAGTCCTTGCGGCACGCCCCCTCCACCATGCTGCGCATGGTCCCCCTCCCGTGCCGGGGAGGATTGACGTTTACGGCACCTTTTTTCCGCCCGATCGTTTGGCTCGCGCAACGATAAGGTTCAGGGAAACGGGGCAATGCTGACGACGATGATCTGGACGCCGCTGTTGATGGCGGCTCCGCTGGCCCCCCAGCAGACGACCGATCCCGTACCGACCGCCGCCCGCGTCACCCCCGATGCCGCCGCCGGTGATACGCAGCGTCCCCCTGCCCGCCGCCGCCCGGTGCGCCCTTCCGACAGCGCGCCGTCGGCGATTACCGCCGATACGCGCCGCACGCCGCCGCCGGGGATCATCGGCGACTGGCACGATATCCGCACCCGGCTGAACGAGCGCGGCATCACCGTCACTGCGCGCTATGCTTCGGAAAGTGCCGCCAACATCACCGGCGGGCGCAAGACGCTGTTCCGCGAGACGGGGCAGTTCGACGCGGGCGCGCTGTTCGATCTGGAAAAGGTCATGGGGCTGAAGGGCGGCGCGTTCCAGGCCACCCTTACCTATCGCCGCGGCCGCAACCTCAGCGACGATGCGAATCTGGGCACGCTGCAACAGGTGCAGGAGGTCTATGGTCGTGGCCAGACGCTGCGCCTGACCCAGTTCTGGTACGAACAGCGGATCGGCGATCGCTTCGAGCTGAAACTGGGTCGCACCAATCCAGGCGAGGATTTCGCGATCTTCTCCTGCCACTTCATGAACCTCAGCTTCTGCGGTGCGCAGCCGGGCAATCTGGTCGGCGATTATTGGCAGAACTGGCCGATCAGCCAGTGGGGCGCGCGGCTGCGCTACGAACCGCGCGATGACCTGTATGTCCAGGGCGCGGTCTATGAGATCAACCCGCGCAACCTCGACAATGATTTCTTCATCGGCCATTTCAAGGGCGCGACCGGCGTGCTGGTTCCGGCCGAAGTGGGCTGGATCAACAACCCTACCGCCGGACGGATCGGGTCGTACAAGCTGGGCGGATGGATCGCGACGGCGGACGCCCCCGACGTGTTCCTCGACGTCAACCGCCGCCCCATCGCCATCACCGGCCTCGCGCCGCTCGAACGCAGCAGCCGCTACGGCGTCTATATCAACATCCAGCAACAGCTGACCGGCGAGACGAAGGACGGCAAGGCGGAGAACGGCCTCAGCGTCTTCCTGAACGCAACCCAGGCCGATCGCGCGACCAGCGTCACCGACAATCAGGTCGCGGCGGGCCTGTTCTACAAGGGACTGGTCCCCGCCGTGCCCGGCGACGTGCTGGGCTTCGGCGTGGCGCGGACTCATGTGAACAACCGCGTCGCGGACGGCCAGCGGCTCGACCCGACCCGACCCGCCGTGCAGGGGTCGGAATATGCGGCGGAAGTCTATTACAGCATCCACCCCGCCGAATGGCTGGAAATGCGGCCCAACGTCCAGTTCGTCCACCATCCCGGCGGCTATGCGCAGGCCGATGACGTGACGATCTTGGGGTTGAAGGCCGCCTTTACCCTGTAACGCTGGAAATTCACGGCCCATTCAATAGGCGGCGCGCAAGGACAGGCGTGCCCAAAGGAGTGTTTTGATGATCCGTTCGATGATGGCGTCCGCCCTGCTGGCGCCGACCGCCATGGCGATGGTCGCCGCGCCCGTGCCCGCCTTTGCGCAGGCCACCGGCGATCTGGCGGCGGTGCAGCGTCACCTGCAGTCGGTGCAGACGATGACCGCCGATTTCACCCAGACCGACCGGGCGGGCAAGGTTCTGACCGGCACGCTGACCATGAAGAAGCCCGGCAAGATCCGGTTTCAGTATGAAAAGGGTGTGCCCCTGCTGATCGTGGCGGACGGCGGCGCGCTGACCTTCATCGATTATTCGGTCAAGCAGGTTCAGCGCTGGCCGATCAAGAACTCGCCGCTGGGTGTGCTGCTCGACCCCAGCCGCGACATCGGTCGTTATGCCAAGGTGGTGCCCAGCGCCGATCCGCGCCTGCTCTCGGTCGAGGCCAACGATCCCAAGCATCCCGAGTACGGCAAGATCACCCTGGTCTTCGCCCGCGATGCCGCTGCCCCCGGTGGCTTGATGATGCAGGGCTGGGTCGCGCTCGACAGTCAGAACAACCGGACGACGATTCGCCTGTCCAACCAGCGTTTCGGCGTGCCGGTGGACGACAAGGCGTTCCGATTCAACGACCCGCGGAGAAGTGCGGCGCGTAACTGAACGCGGGCGGGCCGTTTCATTCATCCGGGCGACAGGTTCGCTGCCCTATCAAGGCGTTGCGGTTGAGGGGCCTTCGAGATTCCCCCCTGTTGCTCGGACGAGCATCCTCATCCCGCCTGCGTGACGAACGCTAGGTCGGCCCTCGCTCCATGCCCCCGGAGCGGGGGCCTTTCCTTTTGTTCATTCCTCCCCTGTAAGGGGAGGTGGCAGGGCGAAGCCCTGACGGAGGGGTGTCGCCGTTGGATAGGTAGCTTTCCCTCACAACCGGGCACACCCCTCCACCATGCTACGCATGGTTCCCCTCCCCTTGCAGGGGAGGAATATCACGCGCGGACGTAATCTTGTCTCACCCCCCCGCCCCCGCTACATCGCTTGCCGTGAAAATCGCCTCCTGGAACATCAATTCGGTGCGTTTCCGCGCCGCGATCGTCGAGCAATTCCTGAAGGGAGCGGCGCCCGACATACTGTGTCTTCAGGAGACGAAGGTGGTCGACGACGACTTCCCCTTCGACCTGTTCCGCTCGCTGGGTTACGACCACATCATCATCCATGGCCAGCGGATGCACCACGGCGTCGCGATCGTGTCGAAGGTGCCGATCACCGAGGACGACCGCCTCGACTGGCAGGCCAATGCCGAGGCGCGGCATGTCGGCATCCGACTGCCGGGCGGCGTGCGGCTGGAGAATGTCTATATCCCGGCGGGCGGCGACGTGCCCGACCGCGAGGTGAACCCGAAATTCGGCCAGAAGCTCGATTTCCTCGGCCGCATGATCGAATGGTCGAGCAAGCTCGACTGCCCGACCATCCTGACCGGCGACTTCAACATCGCGCCGCTCGAATCGGACGTGTGGAGCCACAAGCAGCTTCTCGACGTGGTCAGCCACACGCCGATCGAGGTGGAGACGCTGGCCCGGCTTCAGGCGTCGAACGACTGGGTCGATCTGGGCAGGCACTTCACCCCTGCACCGGAGCGGCTTTATACCTGGTGGAGCTACCGCGCGAAGGATTGGGCGGCGTCGGATCGCGGGCGGCGGCTCGACCATATGTGGGCCACCCGCGACGTGGCCGACAAGGCGGTGTCTCATCAGGTGTTCGAGGGGTGCCGCAGCTGGCTGAAACCCTCCGACCATATCCCGATCATGACGGAATTCGATTTTTGAACGCCGATCCGAAGGCAGCCGCGCGGGCGATCGATGCGCTGCGCCGGGGCTGGCCGATCGCGATCGCGGGCCAGCCTTTGCTCGCGGTCGAGACGGCCGATCCGCTGCGTCTGGCCGCCTTCGATCCTGAGGCCCGCGCGCCGGTGCTGATCTCGGCCGGACGTGCCGCGACGCTGAAGCTGACCAACCAGGTCGAGGCCGCCGATCCCGACGCCGCCGTGCTGGTCGAGCGTGCGCCCTGGATCGACTTCGCCGCCGCGACCGCGCTCGCCGATCCGCAATTCGATCTCGCCACCCCGCTCAAAGGACCGTTCCGTGCCCTCCCCCTGCCCGATCCGGCGGTCGCGGCGGCGGCGATCCGGTTCGCGCGGATCGCGGGGATGCTGCCGGCCTTCTTCGTCGGTGGGACCGGCGTCGAGGCGGCAATTTCGCTTGCCGACATCGCCGCGCATGAAAATGCCGAAGCGCTCGCCATCGCCACCCGCGCGCGTCTGCCCGTCGCGGGCGCGGAGGATGCCGAGATCGTCGCCTTTCGCTCGCCCCATGCGGCGGGCGAGCATGTCGCGCTGCTGATCGGCCAGCCCAATGGCCAGCCGCCGCTGGTGCGGCTGCACAGCGAGTGCCTGACCGGGGATGTGCTCGGCAGCCTGAAATGCGATTGCGGACCGCAGCTTCACGCCGCGATCCATGCCATCGCCGAGGCGGGCTGGGGCATATTGCTCTATCTGCGGCAGGAAGGGCGCGGCATCGGGCTGGTCAACAAGCTGCGCGCCTATCAGCTTCAGGATCAGGGCTTCGACACGGTCGACGCCAATACGCGGCTGGGTTTCGCGATCGATGCGCGCGACTTCGGCGTGGCGGCACGGATGCTGACCCTGATGAAACAGGACAAGGTGCGCCTGCTGACCAACAACCCGGCCAAAGTGGCGGGGCTGAACGCGGCGGGCGTGCAGGTGATCGAGCGGGTCGCGCACAGCCTGCCGCCCAATCCGCATAACGAACGCTATCTGGCGACCAAGCGCGACCGAACCGGGCACCAGCTTTAAACGGCGTTTCGCCTTCTCTCACAGAAATGGTTCGCGCGGAGACGCGAAGACGCGGAGAGGAATCGCCTGGGGGGTAAGTTGGGACGCTTTTACCCCGGTTGCGATAAGAGGGCCGCTATCGCGGCAAGCCGGACACCTCCGCGCCTCCGCGCCTCCGCGCGAACATCATCTCTTTCTTCTGAACCTTACCCCCGCCGCGCGATCCCTTGCGCGATGATCGTCGCTTCCGACTCGGCCAGCACCGCCCCGGCATTGCTCGGTGCCATCACCGCGCGCTCGGCCGCGCGGATGCGGGCCAGCGCGCGGGCCAGCATGGCGGGGGTCCAGCGGCGCAGCGTGCGTGCCGTCTTGGCCTCGTCGCGAAAGAAGACGCGGTGGCGTTTCATCACCGCCTCGACCGGCTCGCCCGCGTCGACATCGGCGCGCATCTCGGCCAGCGCGACCAGCCGCCGGGCCAGTGCGCGCAGCCAGGGAATCGGCGAGGCTCCGCCTTCATCCAGCAAGGCCAGTTCGCCGCCCAGATCGCCGACCCGGCCCTCGACCACGGCCTCGACCGCATCGCCCATCTCGGCTTCGCCCAGATCGGCGCCGATCGCATCCATCGCGGCGTGATCCACCTCGCGCGGGCGGTCGGGGGCGGCATCGAGATAGAGCGCCAGCTTTTCCAGCTCGCGCATCATCACCGAACGATCGGCCGCCGCCGCCTCGACCAGCCGTGCGGGCACGCCGGCCGCCAGCCGCAAACCCATCTCGCCACCGATCGTCGTGGCCAGCCGCTCGGCATCCGCGGCGGTCGGCGCGTAGCAACCGAACGCCATCGCGCGCGGCGAGTCGAGCGCCAGCTTCACGATCTTGGCGGTCGTCTTGACCGTAGGGGCGATGGCGACCACCGGATTGCCTGCCGACTCGGCCTCCAGCAGCGCGGTGAACGCCGCCAGCCCTTCCTCGCCGACGCTGGCGATGCGGATATGGCGCGGGCCGCCGAACAGCGACATGGATGCCGCCTCGTCGGTCAGGCGGGCGGGATCGCTTTTCAGCGTCGCCGAATCGAGGTCGATCCGCTCCGCCTCCGGCCCCATTGCATTCGCCAGTATCCGCGCCAGTTCGCTCGCCCCCGCTTCGTCGGGACCGTGGAGCAGATAGAGGCGGATGTCGGCGGAGGGGCGTCCCAGCGCCTGGCGAATCTGGTTGGCGTTCGCCTTCACGGGCGCGCGGGTACCATCGTTTCGCCAGGGCGCGACCGCGCATAGGTGGCCAGCCGCGCGACGATCTCGTCCGCGACGATCACCGACAGCCGCTCCAGCGCGGTGTTTTCCGCCGCGATGGTGGCATATTCGGAACGCACCACGTCGATCCCGGCATCCGACCCGGCGGTGGCGTCGACCAGCACCGCGTTGCTCGTCTGGTCGACCAGCTGATAGCGCGCGCGCAGGATACGCCGTTCGCGCACCACCGAGTCGTCGCGCCGGACGCCAAGCCCGCGAATCTGGTCATCCAGCTTCACGTCCAGACGATAGCGCGCATTGCCCGTCTTGCCGCCCAGCCGGTCGTTCAGCGCATTGGCCATCAGCCAGCCCGCCTTCCCCTGGATCGGCGCGACCTCGATCTGCGTCAGCGCATTGGCGACCGGGCCGGAACTGCCCCCCGCATAGAGCGGATGCAGCCCGCAGCCCGTGAGCCCCAGCGTCAACGCCAGACCGGCAGCGATCAGGGAAAACTTGCGGGTCATGCGACGATATTCACCAGACGGTCGGGCACCACGATCACCTTCTTCGGGCTGGCACCGTCGAGCGCGCGGAGGATCTTCTCCGACGCCAGCGCGGTCGCCTCCAACTGGTCCTTGGGCAGGCCCTTGGCGACGGTCAGCGTGTCGCGCAGCTTGCCGTTGACCTGCACCGCGACGGTGACTTCATCCTCGACCAGCAGGCTTGCGTCGACCACCGGCCAGGCGGCGTCGGCGATCAGGCCCTCTTGGCCCATCCCGGCCCAGGCTTCCTCTGCCATGTGCGGGACCATCGGCGCGACCAGCAACATGGTGGTGCGGATCGCCTCGTTGCGGGCGGCGGAAGGCTTGGCCTTTTCGATGGCGTTGACCAGCTCGTACAGCTTGGCCACCGCCTTGTTGAAGGCCAGCGCCTCGATATCCGCCGCGACGCCCGCGATGGTCTGGTGCAGTTTCCGCGAAAGCGCCTTGTCCTCGCCCTCTGCGGCTTCCGAACCGTCGAACAGACGCCATAGACGTTGCACGAAGCGCCACGAGCCCTCGATGCCCGATTCGGACCAGGGCAGGTCGCGCTCGGGCGGGCTGTCGGACAGCATGAACCAGCGGACCGCATCCGCGCCGTACTGATCCACGATGGGCTCGGGATCGACAGTGTTCTTCTTGGACTTGGACATCTTCTCGACGCGGCCGATGGTGATCGGCTGACCGGTCGCGATCTCGATGCCATCGCGGATTTCGCCCGGCGCGAGCCAGCGGCCGTCCGACGACTTGTAGCTCTCGTGCGTGACCATGCCTTGCGTGAACAGGCCTGCAAAGGGCTCCGCAACGTCGATCAGCCCGATATGCTTCAACGCGCGCGTCCAGAAGCGGGCATAGAGCAGATGCAGGATCGCATGCTCGACGCCGCCGATATATTGGCCGACGGGCAGCCATTTCTTCACGACCTCGGGATCGAACGGGCGATCCTTGGGCTGGCTGGCGAAGCGGATGAAATACCAGGACGAGTCTACGAAGGTGTCGAGCGTGTCGGTTTCGCGCCGGGCGGGCTTGCCGCAGGTCGGGCAGTCGACATGCTTCCACGTCGCATGGCGGTCGAGCGGGTTGCCGGGGACGTCGAAGGTGACGTCCTCGGGCAAGGTGACCGGCAACTGGTCCTTGGGCACAGGCACCGCGCCGCAATCCTCGCAATGGATGATCGGGATCGGCGTACCCCAGTAACGCTGGCGGCTGACGCCCCAGTCGCGCAGGCGGTAGACGGTCTGGCCCTGGCCCCAGCCTTCGCTCTCAGCGCGGGCGATGACGGCGGCCTTGGCGGCCTCGACATCCATGCCGTCGAGCGGGCCGGAGTTCACCAGACGGCCGGTGCCGGTATAGGCGGTGTCGCCCTCGAACACCGGCGCGGTGACATCGCCGTCCGCGACGACGCGGGTGACGGACAGGCAGTATTTGCGCGCGAAATCCAGGTCGCGCTGGTCATGCGCGGGCACGCCCATGACGGCGCCCGTGCCATAGTCCATCAGCACGAAGTTCGCGATATAGACGGGCAGGGTGATGGCCGCGTCCATCGGATGCTGCATCCGATAGCCGGTGTCGAAGCCCAGCTTTTCCTGGGTTTCCAGCTCGGCCGCGGTCGTGCCGCCCGCCTTGCATCGCTCGATAAAGGCCGCCGCGTCGGCGTTGGTCTCGGCCAGTTCGCGCGCGATCGGGTGATCCGCCGCGATCGCGACGAAGCTCGCCCCGAAGATGGTGTCGGGGCGGGTCGAATAGACCTCGATCGGCGTCGCGAAGGGGGCGACCGGCGCAAAGCGGAACTGCAGGCCCTTGCTGCGACCGATCCAGTTCTCCTGCATCAGCTTCACCTTGTCGGGCCAATGCTCGAGGCTGGTCAGCCCCTCCAGCAGCTCATCGGCGAAGTCGGTGATCTTCAGGAACCACTGGTTCAGTTTGCGCTTCTCGACCAGCGCGCCCGAGCGCCAGCCGCGCCCGTCGATCACCTGCTCATTGGCCAGCACGGTCATGTCGACCGGGTCCCAGTTGACCGCCGACTCCTTGCGATAGACCAGGCCGCCTGCGTACAGGTCGAGGAACAGCGCCTGTTCATGCCCGTAATAATCAGGCTCGCAGGTCGCGATCTCGCGCGTCCAGTCGAGCGCGAAGCCCAGCCGCTTCAGCTGCGCCTTCATCGTCGCGATATTGTCGCGGGTCCACCCGCCGGGATGGACGCCCTTTTCCATCGCGGCATTCTCGGCGGGCATGCCGAACGCGTCCCAACCCATCGGGTGGAGCACCTCATAGCCGATCATCCGCCGATAACGCGCCAGCACGTCGCCCATCGTATAGTTGCGGACATGCCCCATATGGATGCGCCCCGAGGGATAGGGGAACATCTCAAGCACGTAGCTACGCGGCTTGGAGCTGTGATCGTCGGCGGCAAAGGTGCGCCGCTCCTCCCAGATCCGCTGCCAGGTCGAATCCGATTTCAGGGCGTTGAAACGCGAGGCCATTCTTCTCGTCTTTTACTTCGTGATCGAGGCGCGGCGCAGGTCGCGCGCCTTGGTGAGGATGATGTCTTCCAGCTTCTGGGTGGTTGCGGCCTGCACCGGCGCCTCCACCCACTGGCCACCGCGATTGACTTCGCGAAGCGCCGTCACGCGCAGCGCATCGGCGCGCAGATCCTGGTCAAGAATGGTGACGGTGACTTTCATCCGCTCGGTCGGGACCTGCGGATTGACGTACCAGTCGGTGACGATCACGCCGCCATTGGAGTCGGTTTCGGCCAGCGGCATGAAGCTGAGCGTATCGAGGCTGGCGCGCCACAGATAGGAATTGACGCCGATCGTGGTGATCTTCGACGCGGCAAGGTCGCCTTGCGGGCGTTCCTTCTTGCCGGCACAGGCGCCGAGCGACAAAGCGGCGATAACCGCGAACGCGGTGGCGGAACGGCGAAGCATCGGCATTATCCTGACTGGGAATAAGGGTTGCCTATGCCTCTACAGGCGCCCCGCCACCCCGGCAAGCGCCCGGACATCATGGGCGATGCAACCGATTCTGTGGAAGTTGCGCAACACTCCGACAAGATTCGCCATTGCCCCCGTAACAATGGGATCGCTCATGCCCGATTCCATGTTAGGAGCAAACTTGCAAAGGGATCTCATAAAAAGGGGTGGACCGTGTCGTTCGGGCGTGTCGTGATCGGAATCGCAATCGGGGCGCTTGCCGCCACGACGGCGTTGGTCGCGCCCGCCATCGGCGCGGTCGAACATGGCAAGCGTCCCGTCAAGCAAAGCGGCCTCAGCCTGCTCGGCCGTGGTGGCTTCACGCCCTCCGCCGCCGATCCCCGTCTGGCGGCGATTTTCGCCAAGGCGGGACTCGATGCGGGCGACCTGCGCTTCACCCCTGCGGAAAGCCAGCGCGGCGCCAATCGTGCCGTCACGGTTGCGTTGCGCGCGCGCAGCAGCCGGACCAATGAAGAACGGGTCGCCGCCAACACCGCCCCGACCGTCGGGTTGGCCCCGATCTCCTATAATCTGGGCGTTTCGGTCGGCTGGAAGCGGGTCGCCCTGTCGGGTGATATCGCCCGCGTCGACCTGGCCGGTATGCCGGGCAGCCGCGAAAGCACCGATGTCGCGGTCAGCTATACCGCGAATCGCTTTACCGGCCGGGTGAAGGCATCGGCCGATCGCCCGATCGATGGCGCGCCCAAGATGATCGACATGCCGTCCAGCTATTCGCTGGATATGGGCGGGTCCTATGCGCTGACCCGCAATCTCGATGTGACGGCGGGCGTCCGCTATCGCTCCGATCGCGAGCGGCTGGCCCGGATCGACGATGATCGCCGCAACAGCCAGGCGGTCTATCTGGGGACGGCGTTCCGCTTCTGACGTCGAACCGTTCGCCAAGAGCGGTGTCGAATGGGCCTCAACGCCTTATCGCGGTGGGGCCGCGATGACGATCCTACCCCGTGCCGCGCCCTTCGCCGGGAGGGCAGGCGACACCGTGGGATTTGTGGGATAGCCTTTTCCGTCGAAGCGCAATCGGGCTTGATAGCGGTTCGTGATACCGCCCCCTGAAACCAGGACGGCCAGGTCATGCCAGCCATGCGAAACGCTGGGCAGGACGCGGATCGGCGGTCGGGTGATGCTGATATGAGACACGAGGTGGTACCCCGTGGGCGTCAGCGACAGGACATAAAGATCGCATCCGCCCGAGCCGCAAAGATCCCCCCGGCCGTTCCCCTCGTGCGACGCCATCGCATAGACCAAGGCCTCCGGGCGGCCGTCGCCGTTGAGATCCGCCAGGGCGTGGCGATAGCGGATCAGCTTTTCGTCGCGGATGAACGCCGCAAGTCCCGCTGGAAGGGGCGTTTGCGCGGCAATGGCGGCCGCCAACGTGACCGAAAGCATGACGACGATCTCCCAGAACGATTGCCCCAACCTATCGCCAGGCGTCGATCGCTGCCCAGCCATCGAATCGCCCCCGCAAGCGGCGAAAGCGTTTCACGTTCATGCCGCCCAACGCGATTCGGGACAAGCCCAGCCCCCGTCCGATCCGCAACGCGCGCGCCGGCCCCAGTGACGACGCACCAGGATGCGAATGGGTGGGATAAAGCGGCGATACGAATAACAGGTCGGCCCCGGCCTTCCATCCCGCAACCGCCTCGGCTTGGTCATGAGCAGGCCAACTCCGCAGCCCCCGTGTATGGCCGCGCTTGTGCACGCCGTCACCGGCCAAGACACCGCCTGCGATCAGCAGGACCAGCCCCCGCGCCTTGGCGATCCGCCGCACCCGGCGATGGATTGTCCGGCGCTCGGCTGGCGGGGTCGCATGATGCCGGAACACCACCCCCGATCCCGGCGGCAATTTCCGGAGGGCGGTCCAAAGCCCCTCCCCCAGCCGTTCGTCGGTCATCAGCCATGTCACGGGGTATCGGTCGGCCATCGGGGGCATTATAGCGCGGGGCATGACCGACGACAGCGTTTCCCGCCTTGCCACCGTCTCCGCCGAGCTTCGACATGCTGCAAAGCTTGGGCGTCATGAGACCCCGACCCTGATCGCGGTGTCGAAGACGCATGATGCCGACACGATCCGCCCGCTGCTGGACGCCGGACACCGCGTCTTCGGCGAGAACCGCGTGCAGGAGGCCGCCGCCAAATGGCCTGCGCTGAGCGCAGCCTATCCCGGCGTCGGGCTGCATCTGATCGGCCAGCTTCAGTCGAACAAGGCCGCCGACGCGGTCGCGCTATTCGATGTGATCCACACCGTCGACCGCCCCTCGCTGATCGCCGCGCTGGCCGAGGCGATGAACAAGAGCGGGCGGCGTCCCGACTGCTTCCTTCAGGTCAATATCGGCAACGAGGATCAGAAGGGTGGCTGCGCCATCGCCGAAGCCGCCGCGATGCTTGAACAGGCGCGAGAGGTGGGATTGCCGATCATCGGCCTGATGGCGATCCCGCCGCACGGGTTGGATGCTGCCCCCTATTTCGCACTGCTCGCAAAGATGGCGCGCGAGCTGGGTCTGGCCAAGCTCAGCATGGGCATGTCCGAGGATTACGAAGTCGCTGCGATGCTGGGTGCCAGCCATGTCCGTGTGGGCAGCGCCCTGTTCGGGGCACGCGCATGAGCCGCTTTGACGCCCTGCTGTTCGACTTTGACGGCGTCCTGATCGACAGCGAATATGAGGGCAATCGCCACCTCGCCGAATGGCTGACCACCAATGGTCACCCGCATACGCCCGAAGAGGCGATGCACCATTATATGGGACTGGCGGGCAAGGATTTCGTCGCGGCGATCGAAGCGCGGATCGGCCATAACCTGCCCGAGAGCTTCTACCACGCCCGCCGCGCCGAGGACGTTCGCGCCATGGCCGAGGGCGTCGCCGCGATCGGCGGCGCGGTGGCGTTCGTCCGGTCGCTGCCCGCCGATTTTCCCAAGGCGATCGTCTCATCCAGCCCGACCGTCTGGATCGACCAGCATCTGCGCCATATCGGGCTGCGCGAGCTGTTCGGCGAGCACGTCTATAGTGGGCGCGAGCATGTCACGCGCGGCAAGCCCGCCCCCGACCTTTACCTCTATGCCGCCGAGCAACTGGGCGTGCGGATCCAGGATTGCGCGATTCTCGAGGACTCGCCCGTCGGCGCGACCGGCGCGGTGGCGAGCGGCGGGCATGTCATCGGCATGTGCATGGGGACGCACTGCGCGATCGGTCATGACCAAAGACTGCGGGACATCGGCGTCGCTGCGATCGCACAGGATTATGACGATGTCCGGCGGGAATTGGACGTCTGATTTCCGGTCGCTTCCCGCCCCGCCGTTCACGCTAAGCGAAGCCGAAGTGCACGTTCCCCGCTAGCCATGAGCGATTCCCATGGCCTTCGACGTCGCTCAGGCTGAACGGGGGCGGGATAAGCCCCCTCAGAAATCAAAAGAGAATTGCGCCGGTCCTAACAGGACACTGACGTATCCCTTTCAAATCCCCTCACCGGTCAGCCGCTGGCACACCATGTCGAGCTGATCGAGCGTCGAGTAGCTGAGGGTCAGCGTTCCGCCCTTCTCACCATGGGCAATTCGTACCGACAGGCCGAGCAGATCGGCCAGCTGGCTCTCCAGCGCCGCGATATCGGCATCCACCGCGTCAGGCCCTGCCGAAGCTTTGGCTGCCCCCTTCTCGCTCCCTTCCGAGCCTTTGCGCCTACCGCCCTTGGCTTCGCGGGTCAGCTTCTCGGTCTCGCGAACGCTCAGGCCACGCGCAATGACCTGATCGGCCAGCGACTCGACATCATCGGCGCCCAGCAGCGCACGGGCATGGCCCATCGACAGCGCGCCGCTGACCACCTGCCCCTGCACCGTGTCGGGCAATTCGAGCAGACGCAGCAAGTTGGCGACATGGCTGCGCGATTTGTGGACGATCTTCGCCAACGCCTCCTGCGTATGGCCGAACTCGCCCGCGAGGCGCTGATAGGCCTGCGCCTCTTCGATCGCGTTCAGGTCCTGACGCTGGATATTCTCGATCAGCGCGACTTCGAGCGTCTGCGCATCGTCGAAATCCCGGACGACGACCGGTACTTCGTGCAGGCGCGCGCGCTGGGCGGCACGCCAGCGACGCTCACCCGCGACGATCTGATAGTCCTTGCCGTGCGGGCGGACGACGATCGGCTGGATCAACCCACGCGCCGCGATCGAGGCGGCGAGTTCATCGAGCGCGGCTTCCTCGAAATGGCGACGCGGCTGATCGGGGTGCGGTTGCAGCGAGCCGACGGGCAGCATCCGTACGCCACCCGGCGTCGGCTGATCGCCTGGCCGGATCGGCGCCTCGCGCGCGATATCACCGAGCAATGCCCCAAGACCCCGGCCGAGGCCAGGCCGCGGACGTTTGGCGGTCGTCTCGCCGCTCATGCCGCGGCCGCCCCCGGCTGGGTCCCGAGCGGCAGGCGGGCAATCAGTTCGCGGGCGAGCGCGATATAGGCCTGGCTGCCCACACAGCGATGGTCATAGATCAACGCCGGCAGGCCATGGCTAGGCGCCTCCGACAGCCGGACGTTGCGCGGAATCACCGTATCGAACACCACACCTCCCAAAACCGCGCGCACATCGGCCGACACCTGGTCGGTCAGCCGGTTGCGCCGGTCATACATCGTCAACGCCACGCCCAGAATCGCCAGGCCCGGATTGAACCGTGCGCGAATCCGCTCGACCGTGGTCAGCAGCTGCGACAGCCCCTCAAGCGCGAAGAATTCGCATTGCAGCGGCACAAACAGCGAATCGGACGCGACCATCGCATTGATGGTCAGCAGCCCCAGCGAAGGCGGACAGTCGACCAGCACGATGTCCCAATTGCCTTGGGTCCGCCGCAGCGCATGGTCGAGCCGGTGTGTGCGATTCTCATAATCGACCAGCTCCAGCTCCGCCCCCGACAGGTCGACCGTTGCCGGTACGACGTCGAGCCGTGGCACCTGGCTATGAACCACCGCATCGTCGATCCGCGCCTCGCCCAGCAGCACATGATAGCTGGAAAACAACCGCTGGCTGTTGGGAATGCCAAGACCTGTCGAGGCATTACCCTGTGGATCAAGATCGATCAGCAGGACGTTCAGCCCCGTCGCCGCCAAAGCGGTCGCAAGATTGATGGCGCTGGTGGTCTTGCCCACCCCACCCTTCTGGTTCGCGATAGCAACGCAGATCATCGGGCCTCTACTCGGTCGAGGATCACGATCGACGATTCCGCCGAAGTGATGCTATGTTCCACGTGAAACACGAAGCGCCATTGCCGCTTGAGGGTCTTGATTTCGCGCTCGTCCAGACGGCCGCGCGGGAGCAGCCACCGTGTATCCTGTTTGCCGCAGTGAAGGCCCGCGCGCAAAAGATTTTCGACTGTTGCCACGGCGCGAGCGGAAATAATATCGGCCTTGATCGGCACTGCCTCGATCTTGGACGCGTGAACCGTGACCCGGTCGGCCATGCCCAAGCCGTCGACACATTCCTGCAGGAACTCCGCCCGTCTCTTGCGGGGCTCGACCAGGGCAACGCGGCCCGGCCAGGCGATCGCCACGATCATCCCGGGAAAGCCACCCCCCGTGCCGATATCGATCCACTGCCCATCTGTCCGCTCCGCCAATGGAATCAGCTGCGCCGAGTCGACCGCATGGCGGCCCCAGATAGTGCCGATGGTCGACGGCGCGATCAGATTCTGCTGGTCATTTTCGACGACCACGCGGTCGAGAAACCAGTCGATCCGCGCCGCCGCATCCTCGCCAAATCGCTGCACGGCCCAGTCGCGTGCCTGATCCTCATTCATGCGGCGACCTTTCGAGCGTAGAGGAGTACCGCCGACAGGGCAGCGGGCGTGATGCCGCGAATGCGCGAGGCCGCCGCCAGCGTGGCGGGGCGCGCCATGCTGAGCCGATCGATCATCTCCTGCGACAGGCCCGGAATCGCGGCATAATCCAGCTTCGAGGACAGGACGATCTGTTCATCGGCGCGCAGCCGCGCGACCTCCTCCGCCTGACGTTCGACATAAGGGGCGTAGCGGGCATCCTCCAACGTCTCGGCCAGCATGGCGGCATCGCAGTCTTGGCCCGCGTCTGGTGCGACATGCGCCAGCGTCACGCCATCAAAGCGCAACCATTCATAGGCGGTGCGCCGCGCGCCATCCTGCGCGATGGTGGCACCGGCTCGCGCCAGATCGGACGCGGTCCACACCACGCCCAGCCGTTCGCGTAACGTCGCTTGCTGTTCCTGTCGCCGCCGCCGATGCGCCAGCCGCTCGGGCGACAGACATCCCGCCGCCTCGGCGATCCCGCCCAGCCGCGTTTCGGCATTATCCGCACGCAAGGACAGGCGGTATTCGGCGCGCGCGGTCAGCATCCGATAGGGCTCGGTCACACCCTGCAACACCAGATCGTCGATCATCACGCCCAGATAGCTCGACGCTCGATCGAGGATCACTGGCGACAGGTCACAGGCATGAGCCGCCGCATTGAGCCCCGCGATCAGCCCCTGCCCCGCCGCTTCCTCATAGCCGGTCGTGCCATTGATCTGCCCCGCACAGAACACGCCCGTCAGCGCCCCCAAGGCCAATCGCCCATCGAGCGCACGCGGATCGATATGGTCATATTCGACCGCATAGCCGGGCAGCGTGATGACCGCGCGCTCAAGCCCCGGCATCGAGGCGATCATCGCCTCCTGCACATCGGTCGGCAGCGAGGTCGACAGGCCGTTGGGATAGACCAGCGGATCGTCCAGCCCTTCCGGCTCCAAGAAAATCTGATGACTGTCGCGGTCGGCGAACCGCTTGATCTTGTCCTCGATCGACGGGCAATAGCGCGGCCCATTCGCATCGATCGCGCCAGTGAACAACGGCGAACGGTGAAAGGCCGCCGCGATGATCCCATGGGTCTCTTCGGTCGTCCGCGTGATCGCGCAAGCGATCTGCGGTAAGGGCCGTGCCGCCGTCATCGGCGACATGGTCCAGGGATCGGTGTCGCTGGGCTGTTCGTCCAGCTTGGCCCAGTCGATGGTGCGACCGTCAAGGCGCGGCGGCGTGCCGGTCTTCATCCGCGCCATCGGCAGGCCCAGCGACCGCAACTGCTCGGCCATCCGGGTGGCCGAGCGCTCACCGATACGCCCGCCCAGATGCCGTTCCTCACCCCGGAACAGTCGTCCGCCCAGAAACGTGCCGGTCGCCAGCACGACCGCCCGCGTCGACAGGATCGTGCCATCACCCAGTTGGACGCCCGCCACATGGTCGCCGTCGAGGACTAGCGCCTCGGCCTCGCCTTCGACGATGGTCAGATTGGATTGCGCTGCCAGCATCGCCTGGATCGCCCCGGCATAGCGCCGTCGGTCCGCCTGGACCCGCGGTCCTTGGACGGCCGTGCCCTTGCTCCGATTGAGCATCCGGTAATGGATCGCGCCCTGATCCGCCGCGCGACCCATCAGCCCGTCAAAGGCATCTACCTCGCGCACGATATGGCCCTTCCCCAATCCGCCGATCGCCGGATTGCAGGACATGGCACCCAGGCCATGACGATCGAAGGACAAAAGGGCCGTCCGCGCCCCCCGGCGCGCAGCCGCCGCAGCGGCCTCGGTTCCCGCGTGACCACCACCGATCACTACGACATCAAACATGTCCCCGCCCTACCGGAACGGGGGGGCAGCGTCAAAGCGATCCGTGGTTAACGTTCCACGTGGAACAATCACTTCCCAAGACAAAAGCGGCCAAAAAGCGCATCGAGCATTGTCTCGGTCGCGCTGACCCCCAGCACTTCCGCCAATGCCTGTCGGGCGACCCGCAATTCCTCGGCCATCAACAGGATGTCAGTACTGGGCGCTGCGAGCAGCGCATGGGCGGCGCGGCGGCATTGTTCCTGCTGATGCCGCTTGAACCCGATAGCATCCTCGCGCGGCAGCAGCGCCGCGGCGGTCTCCGCAATCACGCCCCACACACCCGCGACGCTGGCATCATCGTCGCGACAAACCGCCAGTCGCCGGCCCTCCGGCAATTCCCCGCGTCCGGGCAAATCGGCGCGCGAATGGAGCCAGATCGCATCGGCGCGCGGCGGGGGCGTGTCCGCCATCCACACCAGGATATCCGCTTGCAGGATCGCCTCCTGCGCGCGGGTCACGCCGATCGCTTCGATCACGTCGGCGGTATCCTCCGCCAACCCGGCAGTATCCGTCAGAATATAAGCCACGCCGCCGCGCAACACGCTCGCCTCGATCCGGTCGCGGGTCGTGCCCGCGATTGGCGAGACGATGGCGGCCTCACGCTCGACCAGCAGGTTGAGCAGGGTCGACTTGCCGCTATTGGGCGGCCCGGCCAGCACCACCCGAATGCCGTCATGAAGCCGGTCGACCGGCGGCCGCTCCACCACCTCCAGCATGGCGATGGCAAGTGCGTGCATCTCGCTTTTGATCCGCGTCACCGCCGCGCCGTCGAGTGGCACATCATCCTCTTCTGCGAAGTCGAGCATCGCCTCGATCATCGCGGACAGCGCCGCCAGCTGGTCCATCCAGCCGCGCACTGCCTGGCTCACCCGCCCCTCGACCGCATGGATCGCGGCACGGCGCTGGCGCTCGGTCTGGGCTTCAAGCAGATCGGCCAGCCCCTCCGCCTCGGCCAGGTCGATACGGCCGTTGAGCAGCGCGCGGCGGGTAAACTCGCCAGGCTCGGCACGGCGGACGCCCGGCTGCTCGGCCAAGGCATTCTCCACCGCCGCCACGACAGCCCGACCGCCATGGCAATGCAGCTCAACCAGATCCTCGCCCGTCGCGGTTGCCGGACCGGGGAAGCACAGCATCAATGCCGAGTCCAACACGGCCCCCGCTCCGTCCTTCAGCGTTCGCAGGCTGGCGCGACGCGGCTCGGGCAAACGCCCGCCCAGCCGCTCGGCCGTGCCGAAGGCGGCCGGACCGCTCACCCGGATCACCGCGATCGCGGCAGGAGGCTGTCCACTGGAAACGGCGAAGATCGTATCGGCCATGGCAGGGATCAGCCCTTCTGCCCCTCGAACATCCGCCGCCACATGGTCATGCCCGCCTCGCCCATGGGCGCCCAGTTGCGCATCATGGCCTCGATCATTTCAGGCTTCACTCCCGACTGCATCGTGTCGAGCATCATCTGGACATAGCGTTCATGGATCGGCGTCAGGTCGGGCAATCCCATCGCGCGGCGCGCCTCCTCGGGCGTGCAGTCGATTTCCACATTCACTTTCATGCGCCATTCTCCTCACGCGACCAACTGAGGCATAAGACGTTATCGTCGCGACGACCACAGGAGACCCGCATGACCGGAACCAAGACCATCGCTGCCGCAGATGGCGACGGCGCGTTCAACGCCTATTTTGCCGCGCCGGAGGGGAAGCCGACCGCCGCAATCATCGTCATCCAGGAAATCTTCGGCGTGAATGCAGGCATTCGCCGCAAATGCGACACCTTGGCCGAAGCGGGGTATTTGGCGGTTGCCCCCGACCTTTTCCACAAGATCTCCCCTGGCATCGAGCTTGACCCGGACGTGCCCAACGAGATGCAACAGGCGCTCGATCTGATGAGCCAGTTCGACCAGGACGGCGGCATTCGCGATATCGAGGCCACGATCAAGGCGATCCGCGCAGAGCATGGCGCGGACCTCAAGGTCGGCGTGGTCGGCTACTGCCTGGGCGGGCGACTCGCCTTTATGACCGCGGCGCGGACCGATGTGGATGCCAGTGTCGGCTATTACGGGGTCGGTATCGACGGCCTGCTGGGCGAAAAGAACGCGATCGCAAAGCCGGTGCTGCTCCACATTCCGGAGGAGGATCACTTCGTCGACAAGGACGCGCAGCAGCGGATGCACGAAGGGTTGGACGATCACCCCAGGGTCACGCTGTACGATTATGCCGGCGAGGATCACGGCTTCGCGACCGAATTCGGCCAGCGCCGGTCGGAGGATTCGGCCAGGTTGGCGGACGAACGCACCATGGCGTTCTTTGCGGAGCATCTCCGCTGATACAATAAAAGGGGGGAGCCAGCCGCTCCCCCCTTTCCTGTTACGCCGCCTTGGCCAGCGCTTCGGCGATCAGCTTGCGGCTGTTATCCACGCCATAGAGCGCGATGAAGCTGCCCATGCGCGGCCCTTGGGCGGACCCCAACAGCGTCTCGTACAGCGCCTTGAACCAGTCGCGCAGCGATGGGAAGGCGTCGGTCTTGCCGATCTCATAGACGATATTCTGGATGTCCTCGGCGCTTGCCCCCGCCGGGAGAGCCGCGAGTTGCGCATCCAGTTGGCGCAGCGCTTCAGCCTCATGCGGCTCGGGCGCGCGGCGCTGGAGCGTCGGCGCGACGAAATCACGGGCATAGGCCAGCGCATGGTCGATCAACCGGTCGAGCTCCGGGTATTTCTCCGCGGACGCCTCGGGCACGTAATTGGCGAGATAGCCCCAGACTTGCTCCTTGGTCGCCTCGCCCATCACGCCGACCAGGTTGAGCAGCAGGCCGAAGGTCACCGGCAATTCCCCTTCGGGCAGCTTGCCGTCATGGATGTGGTGCACCGGATTGCCCAACTGCTCCTTGAGCGACTGGTTGGGATAGTTGACCCGGAATTGCCAATACTCATCCACCGCGCGCGGGATGACTCCCATGTGCAGCTGTTTGGCCTTTTTCGGTTCGCGATAGGCGAAGAAGGCCAGGCTCTCCTCCGGTCCATAGGTCAGCCACTGGTCGAGGCTGAGGCCGTTGCCCTTGGACTTGGAGATCTTCTCGCCATGCTCGTCGAGGAACATCTCGTAATTGAAGCCCTCGGGCGGACGGCCGCCGAGCACGCGCGCGATCTTCGACGACTGGGTGACCGAGTCGATCAGGTCCTTGCCCGCCATCTCATAGTCGACGCCCAGCGCGACCCAGCGCATTGCCCAGTCGACCTTCCATTGCAGCTTGGACAGGCCGCCCAGTGCCGACTGGACGATCCGCTCGCCCTCATCCTCGAAGGCGATCAGGCCCACTTCGGCGTCGACCACCTCGATGGGTACCTGCAGAACGATGCCCGACTTGGGACTGATCGGCAGGACAGGCGAATAGGTGGCGCGACGCTCAGCACGAAGCGTCGGGAGCATCACGTCCTGGATGCCCTGGAAGTGCTTGAGCACCAGCCGCAGCGCATCGTCGAACCTTCCGGACGTGTAATAGTCGGTCGACGAGGCGAATTCGTAATCGAAGCCATAGCGGTCGAGAAACTGGCGCAGCAGCGCATTGTTGTGCGCGGCGAAGCTGTCGAATTTCTCGAACGGATCGGGCACCTGGGTCAGCGGCTTGCCGAGATGCTCGCGCAGCATCTCCTGGTTCGGCACATTGTCCGGCACCTTGCGCAGGCCGTCCATGTCATCCGAAAAGGCGATCAGCCGGGTCTTCTGGTCCGACAGCGCGTGGAAGGCATTGCGAACCATGGTGGTGCGCAACACTTCGTTGAACGTGCCGATATGCGGGAGCCCTGAGGGACCATAGCCCGTTTCGAACAGGATCGGCGCACCGCCCGGCTTGCCGTCGGGATAGCGTTTGAGGAGCTTGCGAGCCTCCTCATAGGGCCAGGCCTTGGACTCGAGAGCGGTGGAGCGGAGTTCGTCTGTCATGGCTTTGCCTCTGGCAAGGCGGGGCGTGATGCACAATGGGTTTTGCATTATGCACCGGTTGTGCACGGAGTTATCCACAGGCGTCGTGTTCCACGTGGAACAAACAATGGCGGTCCTCCTTAGCTTTCCCTCCCCCATCCCCTCCCGCCTGCGGGAGGGGCGTGCTTCGTCGAGGCGTCACGCCCGCCCCACGCTGTTAGCCCCTCCCGCAAGCGGGAGGGGTTTGGGGAGGGCGTCGCCCCAAGCTATTTGCTCAATGAGTCACCCCAAATCCCCCCACCCCCGTTGCCAACCTGTTCCCACTCCCCCACATCAAAAGCGTGACTTCCCTCCCCCACCCCGCCCTTCATGCCAGCCATAGCGGTGTGTGGATTTCGACCCAGGGACAGACCCGCGCCGTCTCACGCGGAGAGGCGATCGGGCTGGCGTCCGAAACTCCGGTCATTCTGCTCAATGCGCCATTGATCGGACAGCGGCTGGGCTATGCCGAACTGTCCGGCCTCGACATCCTTGAGCTCTTCGCCTTTCTGCGCCCCGCGCAATTTGCGGTGCCGACACCACATGGCCTGGCACGGGCGTGCGGCATGGAACCGCCGGAGAACGACGCGCAGGTCGCGGCCTTTCTGCTCCGCGCAACCGAGGCGCTACTCGCCCTGCCCGACGGCGCGTGGGCCGAACGCGAGGGCGCATGGACCGCCGCGCAGAGCCTCGCCCGCATTCGCTGGCCCTGGGCACCGCTGATCGGCCCGCGCCTGACCCGGCCCGAGCGCAACGAGCGATGGCTGTTCAGTGCATTGCCCGAATGGGACGAGGATGCCCCCCGCCCCGCCCCGCGCACCATCGACCTTCCGCCCGCCGATGCCGAGGATCGCCTGCGCCACCTGACCGGCGAAGGCGCGGAGGAGCGCCCTGGCCAGCGTGCTTATGCCGCCGCCGTCACCGCCGCCTTCGCACCGCGCGCGGTGCGCGACACGCCGAACATGGTGCTGGCCGAAGCGGGGACCGGGATCGGCAAGACCCTGGGTTATCTCGCTCCCGCCAGCCTCTGGGCGGAGCGGGCGGGCGGCGCGGTGTGGATCTCGACCTATACCAAGGCGCTGCAACGCCAGTTGAGCAGCGAGACGGCTCGGCTTTTCCCCGATCCCGTGCTGCGCAAGGAACGCGTCGTCACCCGGAAGGGTCGCGAGAATTATCTCTGCCTGCTCAATCTGGAGGATGCGTTGCAAGGTGGGTTCGCCGGGCGTGCGGCGGTACTCGCGCAACTGGTCGCGCGCTGGGCGGCCTATAGCAGCGACGGTGATATGGTGGGGGGCGACCTGCCTGGCTGGCTGACCACTTTGTTCCGCCGCAACGGCTCGGCCGCGCTGACCGACCGGCGCGGCGAGTGCGTCTATGCGGGCTGCCCGCATTATCGAAAGTGCTTCATCGAACGTGCCGCGCGAGCGTCGGTGCAGGCGGACATCGTCATCGCCAACCATGCACTGGTCATGGTCAACGCGGCGCGCGGGCGCGAGACCCAGACTCGGCCGACCCGCTATGTCTTCGACGAGGGCCATCACCTGTTCGACGCAGCGGACTCGATGTTCGCCACCGCCCTGACCGGATCGGAGACGATCGAACTGCGCCGCTGGATTCTCGGTCCCGAAGCCGGGTCGCGTGGCCGCCGCCGGGGTCTGGCCGCGCGGCTGTCCGATGTCGCCAGCTATGATGAGGGCGGCAATCGCGCGATCGGCGATGCGGTGCAGGCGGCGCATGCGCTGGCGAGCGAAGGCTGGTTGGGGCGGCTGGCGGAGGGCCAGCCCTTTGGCCCCATCGAAACCCTGCTGGCGGCCGTGCGCGGCCTGGCCTTTGCACGCGCCGAGCAGCCCGGTGATGCGGGCTATGGACTGGAAACCGAACTCGCTGACCCGTCGCCCGAACTGATCGACGCCGCCGGACCCGCTGCCCATGCGCTCGACGCGCTGCTCCGCCCCTTGGTCACGCTGGGTCAGCGGCTCGAGGCGGTGCTGCACGAAGCCCCCGACTGGCTGGATGGTCCGGCGCGCGCGCGGGTGGAGGGAGCGATCGCTTCGCTCGGCTGGCGGGCAGAGACGGTCGCGGCTTGGCTGTCTCTGCTCGCGCGGATCGGCGGACCGGTCGATCCCGACTTCGTCGACTGGCTGGCGGTCGACCGGGTCGAGGGTCGTGAATATGATATCGGCCTGCACCGCCACTGGCTTGATCCTACCCGTCCCTTTGCCGAAATCGTCCTGAAACCCGCGCACGGCGCCCTCGTCACCTCGGCAACCTTGCGAGCTGGCGGAGACTGGGACGTGGCGGAGGCGCGGACCGGCGCGCCGCATCTGACGCGCGGCCCTGCCCATTTCGTCGCCGCCAGCCCCTTCGACTATCCCGAGCGGGCCGAAGTGCTTATCGTCACCGATGTGAAGCGCGGCGACATTCCGCAACTCGCCAATGCCTATGCCCGACTGATCGCGGCGGCCAAGGGCGGAACGCTGGGCTTGTTCACCGCGATCCGGCGTTTGCGCGGGGTGCATGGCCGGATCGCCGACCGACTGGCACGCGACGGGTTGGCACTGCACGCGCAGCATGTCGACCCGATCGATACCGGGACATTGGTGGATATCTTTCGCGACGACCCGTCCGCCTCTCTGCTGGGTACTGATGCGTTGCGCGATGGGGTGGACGTGCCCGGCTCCTCGTTGCGCCTCGTCGTGATGGAGGGCGTGCCCTGGCCCAAGCCGACCGTCCTCCACGCCGCACGCAAGTTGGCGGGGGGCGGCAGCGCCTATGACGATCGCATCGTCCGCGCCCGGCTGGCCCAGGCGTTCGGGCGACTGATCCGACGGGCGGACGATCGCGGCGCCTTTGTCCTGTTGTCCGCTGCGATGCCGTCGCGGCTGCTCGATGCCTTTCCGCCGGGCGTGGCGATTTCCCGCGTCACGCTGGACGAAGCGGTCGCGCGCGTTTCGGGCCGACTATCCTCCGACACGATGATAGGGCATGGAAAAGGTGAAATCCTGCCAGCCGCCGCGACGGAGATGCCAGATCGATGAAGACGCTGACGCTGCTTCGCCATGCCAAGTCCAGCTGGGACGATCCGATCTCCCGCGATTTCGATCGTCCGCTCAACGCCAAGGGGCGGCGCGCAGCGGTGATGATCGGGCGGCAGTTGAAGTCGCTTGACCTGCGCTTCGATCATATCGTCGCCTCGCCCGCAGTCCGGGTGATCGAGACGCTGGATGAAGTGTGGAGCGGCTATGGCCGCAAGCTGGAACCCGTGTGGGACAAGGCGATGTATCTCGCCTCCGCGGCCAGCCTGCTCGATCTGGTCCATGCGCTGCCCGAAGCGGCGGATCATGTCCTGATGGTCGGGCATAATCCGGGGCTGGAGGATCTGGTCCTCGACCTGACGCTGGACGGCGAGTTGCGCGAACGGGTGGAAGACAAATATCCGACCGCAACCGTAGCGCAGATGACGCTGCCGGTCGATCGCTGGGCCGACGCGCGGGCGCATAGCGCGACGCTCATCGCATTCATCCGCCCGCGCGATCTGGATCCGACGCTGGGGCCGGATACGCCTTAGGCCACCCTCCCCTTCACCACCCGGCGGCCCCCCCAAGCCCAGCTTGGGGAGGAACGCTTCATTTCTTGCCTTCGAGCATGGCCTTCAGCCCGGACAGCGCGCCGAGCGGCCCTGCTTCGTCCTCGCTGATCACGCCCGCTTCCTTCAGCGTCGCCGCCGCATTCGGGCTGCGAGGAAAAGGATCGAGCGACAGTGCCATGGTTTCGGCCGCCGCCTCACCCAGGTCGATCGTGCCGCCCTCGATCTCGATCGTGTCGAGCGAATCCTCCGACAGCTCGATTTCCTCCTCCGTGCCGTGGCCCGAGGGTTCGACGAAGCGCAGCGCCACCGGCTCGTCGACCTTGGCCGGGACCGGATCGCCCGTCACCGAGCAGGGCTGCACCACCGCGCCCCGCACCGTGCCCGTGACCAGGATACCCGCCGCATCGCGCCGTACGACCAGATCGGCCGACAGCGCGTCGATCGCCAGCAGCCCGAACCGCCCGGCCAAAGCGCGGCGTTCGTCGGGGGTGGTATCGATCGACACGGGCTTTTCGCGCTCACCGATCATATCGATCTTTTCGGGGCGGCTCCATTCGGGGATCACGGCAATTCTCCAAGGGTGAGGCGAGCGAGCGAAACGGCCGCCAATCGCTCATGTAGGATGCAAAGCGCCTCACGAACATGGGCAACCGCCCGTGGGTCGGCAGGCGCCTCGCCCCGGTACAGATTGCGCACGAGCGCGGCGTCCATTGTCGCCGCGTCCCCGGCCAGCCCCTCGCGATAGGCGGTCAGGCGGCCGCCGAGCATCGCCATCATCCGGCCTATATGCTTGCCGACCACGATATCGCCTATGCCGAGTTCGCGAAGTTGCCCGTCCATGTCGGTGACGAAACGCTCGGTCAGCCGCGCCGCCATCTCCGTGCCCTCGGGCAGCGCCTCCAGTCGGATCAGGACCAGCGACAAAATGGCGGCGATCATGTCGAACCGGCCATCGACCGTATCGGGCACCGCGCCGTCCAGATACCAATGCGGCTGGCGGGCGCGGAGCACCACGGCATTGTACAGTAGCAACGCGGCATCCCCATCGCGTCCGAAATAGCGTGCGATTGTCCGCTTGAGCCAGCCTGAGGCCACCCGCCCCTCCCCTTTTCCCTGCACGATCATCATGCACGATCACACCGCGCCATGCTTGTGCGCGCCCTTCCCTTCGCATATCGAGGGGGCGACGGTCGAGCGGATCGATCGCCAGTGCTGACACCCGCGTAGTGCGGCCGATTTCCGGCCCGGAGATGATGATGAGCGTTTCTTCCACCCGGCTCGCCGCCCTTGGGCTCGGCCTGGCCATGGCCGTGGGCGCCTGTACGCCGCTGCGGTCGCATCAGGGCTATGTGGTCGACACCGATCTCGTCAACTCGATCCAGCCGGGCGTCGACAACCGCCAGTCGGTTCTCCAGACGCTGGGCACGCCGACGATCAGCAGCCAGTTCAACGGTGGCGACTGGTATTATGTCGCACGCGACAGCCGCAATCTGGGCTATACCCTGCCCCATCCGGTGTCGCAGATCACCTTGCAGATCAGCTTCGACCAGGCGGGCAACGTCACGACGATCCGCCGTGCGGGCGTCGATCAGGTCGCGGACATCTCGCCCTATGGCAAGACCACGCCGACCCTGGGCCGTTCGCGCGGCTTCTTCCAGGATCTGTTCGGCAATATCGGCGCGGTCGGCGCGCCGGGTGCCGGCCCCGGCCAGGGCGGCATGGGCGGCGGGCGCACCCGGCCGTAATCCCAACCCATTTTTCCTCGCTCCGTTCGCACTGAGCGAAGTCGAAGTGCACGTTTCAACGCTGGCCAGGGACTCCCTTGGCCTTCGACTTCGCTCAGGCTGAACGGAGGTTGGGCGGATGTCTTGAAGGGATGCTCCCTCCCCCGTTTGGCCGCGTCGCCTGATAAGCAACGACGCGGCCGTGCCGTGCTTGGACCGGCACGATCCCGAAGGGGATGGGATCGGGCCTGCTAACGCCCCAAAACCAAAATGGGTTCGCAAGCGGGCCTATTTCCCGCCAGCGAACCCATCATACCGTAGCGGCACCGGGGCAACGCCCCGGTACGCGCCCTTACTGATTCATCGAGTCGAAGAAATCCTCGTTGGTCTTCGAGTTCTTCATCTTGTCGAGCAGGAACTCCATCGAGTCGATCGTGCCCATCTGCATGAGGATGCGGCGCAGCACCCACATCTTGGACAGCTTGTCCTTCTCGACCAGCAGCTCTTCCTTGCGGGTGCCCGACTTGCCGACATCCATCGCCGGGAAGATACGCTTGTCGGCGACCTTGCGGTCGAGGACGATTTCGGAGTTGCCGGTGCCCTTGAACTCTTCAAAGATCACTTCGTCCATCCGGCTGCCCGTGTCGATCAGCGCGGTGGCGATGATCGAGAGCGAGCCACCCTCCTCGATGTTGCGCGCCGCGCCGAAGAAGCGCTTGGGCCGCTGGAGCGCGTTCGCATCGACACCGCCGGTCAGCACCTTGCCCGACGAGGGCACGACGGTGTTGTAGGCGCGGCCCAGACGGGTGATCGAGTCGAGCAGGATGACGACATCCTTCTTGTGCTCGACCAGCCGCTTGGCCTTTTCGATCACCATCTCGGCGACCTGGACGTGGCGCTGCGCCGGTTCGTCGAAGGTCGAGGACACGACCTCGCCACGCACCGAGCGCTGCATGTCGGTGACTTCTTCCGGGCGCTCGTCGATGAGGAGGACGATCAGGAAGACTTCGGGGTGGTTGTCGGTGATCGCCTTGGCGATGTTCTGCAACATCACCGTCTTACCCACGCGCGGGGGCGCGACGATCAGCGTGCGCTGGCCCTTGCCCTGCGGGGACACGATGTCGATGACACGCGCCGACTTGTCCTTCTGGGTCGGGTCGGCGGGGTCGAGGATCAGCTTCTGCTCGGGATAGAGCGGGGTGAGGTTGTCGAAATTGACCCGGTGGCGAACCGCTTCCGGGTCATCGAAATTGACCGAGGTCAGCTTGGTCAGCGCGAAATAGCGTTCGCCATCCTTGGGCGCGCGAATCTCGCCTTCGACCGTATCGCCGGTGCGCAGGCCGTGCTTGCGGACCTGATTGGGCGAGACATAGATATCGTCGGGACCGGCAAGGTAATTCGCTTCCGGGCTGCGCAGGAAGCCGAAACCGTCGGGCAGCACCTCGATCGTGCCCAGCCCCATGATCTGGTCGCCCTGCTCCGCCTGTTCCTTCAGGATGGCGAACAGCAGGTCCTGCTTGCGCAGCGTCGACGCGCTCTCGACCCCCAATTCCTCGGCCAGCTGCACGAGGTCGGCGGGGGTTTTCTTCTTGAGGTCTTTCAGATGCATGATCGGTCCGGATGGTCGGAGGGCGTCGGTCGGCGAGGATCGCAGCGAAACGAGGCGTATCGATAAGGAAGCGTACCCGACGCGAGGACCGCGCCGTACACAGCCGGAGTTAGGATTCGGAGGGAGCCAAGTCAATGGGGAATACCCATCGCTGCCTGAGACTCACGCCCCTCCCGCAGGCGGGAGGGGACGGGGGAAGGAATGCCACGGGCGATGTCCTCGGTGAGACTCCCTGCCCTCCCCCAACCCCTCCCGCTTGCGGGAGGGGAGTAAGAAGGAGGAAGAAGAAGGCGTCAGAACGGCTTGATGACGACCAGCACAACGATGATCGTCGCCGCCAGCGCAGGCACTTCGTTGATCATGCGGAGCTGCTTGCCGCTAAGCTTCATCTGCCCGCGCGCCAGCTTCTTGGCATAGCCGACCATCCAGCCATGATAGCCGCTGAGCAGCAGCACGAAGGCCAGTTTGGCATGGAGCCAGCCCAGCCCCGACACCCCCGAGAACAGCCCCAGCGACGCCGCCAGCAACAGGCCGAGCACCCACACCGCGATCATCGCGGGCGTCAGGATGATACCGCGCAGCTTACCCTCGCGCTCGACCCAGCGCGCTGCGTCGGTGGTGTCGCCGGCGACCAGCGCCTCCTGATGATAGACCAGATAACGCGGCATCATGAACAGCCCGGCCATCCAGAAGATCACGAAGATGATGTGCGCGGCCTTCACCCATTCATAGGCGGCCCCCAACAGTCCGATCATGACGCACTCCGTACACGGGCGATCAGTTGCTCGACATGCGCGATCGGCGTGTCGGGCAGGATGCCGTGTCCCAGGTTGAAGATATGCGGTCGCTCGGTGAAGGCCGCCAGGATGCGATCGACGGCGCCGTCCAGCGCATCGCCGCCCGCGATCAACACCAGCGGATCGAGATTGCCCTGCACCGGCAGCCCCTTGGGCAGATAGGTGTCGGCCCAGACCGGATCGACCGTCTCGTCCAGCCCGACCGCATCCACGCCGGTTTCGCGCGCATAAGCGGGCAGCTTGCCCCCGGCCCCCTTGGGGAAACCGATCACCGGCACCCCCGGACAGCGCGCGCGGAAACCCTCCACGATGGCGGCATTGGGGGCGATCACCCAGCGCTCGAACTGCGCCGGGGACAGCGAGCCCGCCCAACTGTCGAATAGCTGCACCGCCTCGACTCCGTTCGCCACCTGCCCCGCCAGATAGTCGATGGTCATGGTCACGATCGCATCGATGATCGCGCCGAAGCCAGCTGGGTCGGCATAGGCAAAGCGCCGCGTCTCGCCCTGGTCCTTGGACCCCTGCCCCGCCACCATATAGGTCGCGACCGTCCAGGGAGAGCCCGCAAAGCCCAGAAAGCTGGTCTGGGGCGGCAACTGGCCCGCGACCCGTGCCACGGTGGCATAGACCGGATCGAGCCGCTCAGGGACGCTTTGCAAGGCATTCAGCGCTTGATCGACCAGCGCAGGCGCCAGACGCGGCCCCTCCCCCGCTCCGAAGCTCAGGTCCTGGCCCAGCGCCCAAGGCACCATCAGGATATCGGAGAACAGGATCGCGCCGTCGAAACCGAAGCGACGGATCGGCTGCACCGTCACTTCGGCGGCTGCGTCCGGATCGGTGGCGAGCGCGAGGAAACCGCCCTTCTGTGCCCTCAGCTCGCGATACTCGGGCAGATAGCGACCGGCCTGGCGCATGAGCCACATGGGCGGTGTCGCCAGCCGCTCACCCGACAGAACGGCGAGCAGGGGCTTTCGAATCGGAACGTCGGTCAGGAGACCCCCCTTCTTCTATTCAAGAAGATTCTAAGAATGGATTGTTGAAGTGGTTGGCACGTTGGTTGTCGGGATTATGCGGCTCTCCCCGATATGCCAACACGTTGACTCAAGGGGAATCGCCGATTCAACGGGATTCGGATTCATCGCCCCCATAACTCACAGCCTGTGGAAAAGAATCGGGCCTGTGGGATTCGTTGTGAACGAATCATCGCTTATCCACCGCCGTCGAGCCGCTTGGCCGGTCGGCGAAGTTACGCTACCGATTCTCGCCATGTTATCCACAGAGTCATTCCCGTGCCGATGACGACACGGCTCCACCTGCACCTGCTGTCCGATTCCACCGGCGAAACGCTGGAGAACATCGCGAAGGCGGCACTGGCGCAATATGACGATGTGGAAACCGTCCGGCATTTCTGGCCGATGGTCCGCACCGAAAGCCATCTGGAGCGCATCCTTCAGGAGATTGCGCAGAATCCGGGGCTGGTGATCTACACCCTGGTCAACCTGGCGACCCGGCGTATCCTGGAAAGCCGGTGCCATGCACTGGGCCTGCCCATCGTTGCGCCGCTTGACCCGGTCAATGCGGCGCTGTCGGGACTGCTCGGCCAGCAGGCCAAGATGCGGCCCGGCCGCCAGCATGTTCTCGACGCCGCCTATTTCGCGCGCGTCGATGCGATCCAGTTCACCATCGCCCATGACGACGGCATCGCGTGGGAGGAATGGGAAGAGGCCGATATCGTGCTGGCGGGCGTCAGCCGCTCGTCCAAGACGCCGACCTCCATCTATCTAGCCAATCGCGGGTACAAGACCGCCAACATCCCCATCGTGGTCGAAAGCCCCCCGCCCCCGTTTCTGTTCACGCTCAAACGGCCTTTGGTCGTGGGACTGACCACCAGCGCCGACCGGCTGATCGCGATCCGGCGCAACCGGCTGTTGTCGTTGAACCAGGCACCCGACACCGATTATGTCGAGCAGGAGGCGGTGAACCGCGAGCTGACCTTTGCCCGGCGGATGTTCGCCGACAATGATTGGCCGGTAATCGACGTCACCCGCCGCTCGATCGAGGAGACGGCGGCGGCGATCATCTCGCTGGTGAATCAGAGAAAGGCCGAGGCATGATCATCCTGGCGTCGCAAAGCGCCTCGCGCCGGGCGATGCTCGATGCTGCCGGGGTGGCCTATGAAGCGCTGCCCGCGCGGGTCGACGAGGCGGGCGTCAAGGCGGCGATGGCGGGCGCCGCCCCCCGCGACCTGTCGGATGCGCTGGCAGAGATGAAGGCGGTGAAGGTCTCCGCCAATGCCGGGCCGGTGCCGGTGCTGGGGTCGGACTCGATCGTGGCACTCGCCGACGGCACGCTGCTCGACAAACCTGAGAGTCGCGCAGAGGCGGCCGAGCATCTGGCGCGGATGAGCGGCGGGAGCCACGAATTGTGGAGTGCCGCCGTCATCGCCGAGCATGGCCGCCCCGTCTGGCGGCATGTCGAGCGCGCCAAGCTCCATGTCCGGCCGCTCTCGCCGGCCTTTATCGACCGCTATCTTACCCAAGAATGGCCCGCCATCGCGGGCTGTGTCGGTTGTTTCCGCATCGAGGGACCCGGGGTCCAGCTCTTCTCGCGGATCGAGGGGAGCCATTTCACCATCCTCGGTATGCCGTTGCTCCCCGTACTGGGATATTTGCGCGAACGTGGCTGGATGCCCGCCTGATGGCTCTTCCTTATGCCGAAGTGATCGGCGATCCGATCGCCCATAGCAAATCACCGCTGATCCACGGTTTCTGGCTGAAGGCGCTGGGGATCGAGGCTGAGTATCGTGCCACCCATGTCGCTCCGCACGCGCTGCCCGGCTATTTCGCCGAACGAAAGGTCGACCCGGACTGGCGCGGCTGCAACATCACCGTGCCGCACAAGATCGCCGCGCTGGAGCATGTCGAGGATCGCGGTGACGTGCGGCGTGCGATCGGGGCGATCAACACCGCGTTTCGCGACGCGGATGGCGCATTGATCGGCACCAACACCGATGCGGCGGGCTTTGCCGCGCCTTTGAAGCCGTTCGATCTGGTGGATAAGCCGGTGACGGTGATCGGGGCAGGGGGGGCCGGGCGTGCGGTACTTTATGCGCTGGCGGGCATCGGCGTCGGGCCTGTGACGCTATTTAATCGCGATGTGGAAAAGGGGGCGGCTTTGCTGTCCGCCTTCGGGCTGAAGGGGCAGGCCCTGCCGATCGGGGAGGCCGTGCCGCCCAGCGCGTTGGTGGTCAACGCGACCAGCCTGGGCATGACCAGCCAGCCGCCGCTGGATCTCGACCTGTCGGCTTTGCCGCAGGACGCCGTCGTCTATGACATCGTCTATGCGCCGCTCGAAACCGGCTTGCTGGCGGCGGCGCGGGCGAGGGGGCTGGCGACGATCGACGGGCTGGAGATGCTGATCGGCCAGGCGGCCGTCGCGTTCGAGCGATTCTTTGGCGCCGCCCCGCCGCGCGATCGCGACGCCGAACTGCGCGACCTCCTGCTGAAATGATCGTCCTCGGGCTGACCGGCTCGATCGGCATGGGCAAGTCGACCATCGCGCAGATGTTTCGCGACGAAGGCGTGCCGGTGTTCGACGCCGATGCCTGCGTTCATCAATTGCAAGGCCCCGGCGGGCGGCTGGTCCCCGTGATCGAATCGGCCTTTCCGGGTACGACGGGGCCGGAGGGGGTGAATCGCGCGGCGCTGGGACAGGCGGTGCTGGGCGACGATGCCGCGATGCGCCGACTGGAGGCGATCGTCCATCCGGCGGTGCAGGCCGAACGTGCGGCCTTTCTGGCGGCTCATGCCGGGGCTCCGCTGGTGGTGGTCGACGTGCCGCTGCTGTTCGAAACCGGTGGTGACAAGGCTGTGGATAAGGTGTTGGTGGTTTCGGCAAAACCCGATGTCCAAGAGGCGCGGGTGTTGAAAAGGCTTGGCATGACCAAAGCCAAATTTGCCGCCATCCTGGCCCGCCAAATGCCCGATGCCGACAAGCGCGCGCGCGCCGATCATGTCGTCGCGACCGACATTCCTTTGGCCGAAACCCGCGAAAAAGTGCGGACTTTGATCGCTTGCATGACCGCCTCCGAAGGCCGATAGTCGGTTCATGAGAGAGATCGTTTTCGACACCGAAACGACAGGGTTCAAATTTTCGGAAGGCGATCGGCTGGTCGAGATCGGCTGTGTCGAGCTGGTCAACAGGGTCGAGACGGGGCGGACCTATCACGCCTATTTCAATCCCGAACGGTCGATGCCCGCCGAAGCGCAGGCCGTCCACGGGCTGTCCGATGCGTTCCTGAAGGACAAGCCGGTCTTTGCCGAGGGCGTGGCCGCGTTTCTGGACTTTATCGGCGACGCGCCGCTGATCGCGCACAATGCGACCTTCGATTTCGGCTTCATCAACGGCGAGTTGGGCGCGCTGGGCTTCCCGCCGGTCTGTGAAAAGACCCGGATGGTCGATACGCTGGCGATCGCGCGCAGCAGGCATCCGGGGGCCAAGCATACGCTCGACGCGCTCTGCTCGCGCTATGGCATCGACCGTTCGCACCGTGTCCTGCACGGCGCGCTGCTCGATGCGCAGCTGCTGGCGCAGGTCTATGTCGAGCTGATGGGCGGGCGGCAGATCGGTCTGGGCCTGCTCGCCGAGACGAGCGTGGAGGCCGGACCGATCATCGTCGCCCGCGCGCCGGCCCGCGTTCGCCCGCCGCGCAGCTTCCGTCCCAGTGATACGGAACTTGCCGCCCATGCGGCGTTTCTAAAGGGTATCACCGATCCGATTTGGGGGGCCGAGGCGTCCGGTTGACGCCACGGGACAGGCCAAAAAGGACCGTCCCAGTCGTGTAAGTCAAGGAGAAGACGATGGATATCCGGATTTCTGGTCATCAGGTCGAAACGGGCGACGCGCTGCGGACCCATGTGACGGACCGGCTTCAGGGTATCGCCGAGAAATACTTCGCCCGCGCCATCTCGTCCGAGGTGACGTTCGGCAAGGGGCCGCACGATGTCGGCTTCAAATGCGATATCGTCATGCATGTCACCCGCGGCCTGGTGCTGAAGGGCCGTCATGATGCGCAGGACGCGCATCTGTCCTTCGACGGCGCGGCGACCAAGATCGAAAAACAGCTTCGCCGCTATTCGCGCCGCCTGAAGGACCGCAACCAGGGCCAAGCGATCGAACTGGCCGAAGCCGGCGCCTATGATGCGGGCTATACCCTGTTCGCCGAGCAGATGGATGAGGATGAAGCGGGCGATGCGCCCCTGATCATTGCCGAGACGCGCGTCGACATTCCCGATGCCAGCGTGTCCGACGCGGTGATGATGCTCGATCTGCGCAATACTGCCGCACTGTTGTTCAAGAATTCGGGGACGGGATCGTATAACATGGTCTATCGCCGGGGTGACGGAACCATAGGCTGGGTCGAACCGCAACGCGGCGGCACAGCCGGATAAACTCTATCGTTCTTCCGCGCGGGCCGTTAATAGGCGGTCCGCGCGTGGGGGCGCACCGGACGGAACCATGAACGACTTCAGCGATCTGTTGCGCCACGATACGGTGCTGGCGGGCATTGCCGCCGCCAACAAGAAAACCCTGTTTCAGGCGCTGGCGGCGGCTGCCGCCCGGCCCGCCGGTCAGGATGCCAAGCTCCTGACCGACGTTCTGCTCGAACGCGAGAAGCTCGGGTCTACCGGCTTTGGCGGCGGCGTGGCCATTCCGCATGGCAAGGTGGCAGGGCTGACCCAGATCGTCGGCGTCTTCGCGCGCCTGGCGCAGCCGGTGGATTTCCAGGCCGTCGACGATATGCCGGTCGATCTGGTCTTCGCGATGTTCTCCCCCGCCGATGCGGGTTCGGCCCATCTTAAGGCGTTGGCCCGCATTTCGCGGCGGCTGCGCGACAAGGGCTTCGTGGCCAAGCTGCGCGGGGCGGGTTCGCCCGATGCGATCTGGGCGCTGCTCACCCAGGACGAGGCGCGTGACGCCGCGGCCTGAAGGCGAGGCGGCGCATTTTCGGGCGCTGGAAACGCTTTATGCCCAGGCACCGATCAACCGCCTGTTCGACTCCACGCTCGACATCACCGAGCCCGGGATAGCGCGCATCCGGTTCCGGGTGGACGAGCGGCATTATCACGCGGCGGGCGCGGCGCATGGCACGAGCTATTTCAAGATGCTCGACGATGCGGCCTTTTATGCGTGCAACAGCCTGGTCACCGACCGTTTCCTGCTGACGACGCAGTTCAACCTGCTGCTGACCCGCCCGATGAAGGCGGGGGAGGTTGTGGCCGAGGGGCGCTGGGTCAGCGGACGGCGGCGGGTATTCGTCGCCGATGCACGGTTGATCGATGCCAGCGGCGAGGAAGTGGCGCGCGGTACCGGCACCTTCATGCGCTCGCAAATCGCGTTGGCGGGTCTGCCCGGCTATCGGACAGCCTGAGCGCGATGGACGGTCGCCTGCCGAGCCATATGCTGGTCACCGCGCTGCTGCGCCGGATGAACGATAGCGGCGGCATGGGCATGGTCTTGGCCAAGGGCGATCCGCAGGGCGGCGGCATATTGGTGATCGTGATCGATGCCGATCGCCGCGAACGCGTGCTGGAGCGGGGCATCGGTCCGGATGGCCGAACCACGCTGATCGAATCGATCCCTGCAAACGATATTTTAAGCTATTGGCAGAGGCGGAGGGCGCGCGATCCCGACTTATGGGTCATCGAACTGGATGGCGCTGCGGCGGAACGGTTCACCGCTGAAACGATCCTGCAACATTGACGAACCCGGCCGGATCGGCCACGAGCGCCGCATCGTAGTTTCGCGTTGTGCTTATCGGGTGCGATCCGGTGGGTTACGCAGTCGGGGGGAAGCCCGGACGAGCGCCTTTGGGCAATGCTCGGGTCCGTGATCCAACCGCATGTCTGTTTGAATGAATGACCGTTTTCAAGCGAGTCGCGGCGTCCGCTGCCATGGCTCTATCTCTGGCGGGCCTTCTCGCCACCAGCACCCCCAGCCTCGCGACCAATGTCGCTGGTGTTGCTGCCACTCCAGTCAGTGCGATGACTGTTTCCGGGATCAACGCCGCCGATCTGGCGATGGTTCCCCAGAGCGCCCGGGCCACCATGTCGGCGCTCCCCGATTTTTCCCAGGTTTCTGAAGGCGATGAGGACGGCGACTATGATTCGCTGGCCGACGCCGTGGCCGATCAGGACGAGATCGCGTCGAGCGAAGAGCTCCGCTGTCTGGCTGGCGCCATCTATTTCGAGGGTCGCGGCGAACCGCTGGCGGGCCAGCTCGCCGTGGCGCAGGTCATCCTGAACCGCACCAAGTCGGGCCGCTTCCCCACTGGCGTATGCGACGTCATCAAGCAGCGCGGGCAGTTCAGCTTCGTGCGTCGCGGTGAAATCCCGGCGGTCAGCCCGTCGCGCAGCGCCTATCGCACCGCCGTCGCGGTTGCCAAGGTCGCGCTGGCCCAGGCCTGGGACAGCACCGCAGGCAAGGCGCTGTACTTCAACACCCCGGGCAACCGTCCCGGCGCCCGCGTCCAGAAGGTCGCGGCAATCGGCAACCACATCTTCTATCGTTGACCTTTGCGGCCCCGGTACCGGGGCTTTGCTTTGTTCGTCAAATGTTCTAAGCGGGTGGCATGTTGGACATGCCGCCCGCTTCGTGCGTCGACGATCCGCTATCGCCGCTCTGCGCCGCCGATGTCGCGCGCGGCGTGACCCGGATGCTGCTCCGCCACGACCTTATCGCCATAGCCGAAGTCCCGCTGGAGGGCGGCCGCCGTGCCGACCTGATGGCGCTCGACGCGCGGGGACAAGTCGTGGTGGTCGAGATCAAGGTGTCGCGCGCCGATATGCTGGGCGATGGCAAATGGCCCGATTATCTGGCGCATTGCGACCGTTTCTACTGGGCGGTCCCGGCGGGGTTCGATTGGTCGCCGCTGGAGAATGCCGCGTTTCTGCCCGAGCGGACCGGGATCATCGTCGCCGATCGCTACGACGCCGCGATCGTGCGTGAGGCGCATAGCGTGCCGCTGCCTGCGCATGTGCGGAAGAAGGCGACGCTGAATTTCGCGCGAAGGGCTGGGCGGCGGATGATCGGGTTGACCGATCCTGATGCGGGGATGTGATTCCCCACGCCCCGAAATCGCCCAACCCTCACCGCGTCAAAACCAGCGTCACAATCGACTGCGGCGGCGCGACGTTCCCCGCCATCTCCGCGGCCTTGTGCCCCGCATCGGTGACGATCATCCGCCGCTGCCACCGCCCCGGCACCGCCACCGTCAGCGGCCGGGGTGACAGGCCCGGATTGACATGGACCAGCACCAGCCGCCGTCCATCCGCCGACAATGCGCCGACCGTATCCATATCGTCCACCGGCACCAGCCGGTCGCCGGGTCGGATATAGCGGCTGAACTGCGCCATCGCCCAATATTTACCCGTCACATGGATCGCATGAGGCTGGTCGGCCGTACCCATCAGGTCGGCCTTGACGAAGCCCCAGTTCGATCCCTTCTCGCCTTTGCGGGTGCTAAGATCCTCGACCGCCTGCCAGAACACCCAGGCGGCGGGCTCCAGCCGCTTCAGATCGCCGACGACATGCTCGGCAAAGGCCAGAGGCGTCGCCATGCCGGTCAGGTCTTCGGGATCGCCCGACAGCGGCGTGTCGTTCTCGCTCATCCACAATTTGATGCCGGAGGAACGGGCGATGTCGCGCACGGCGGTCTGATGGACCGTGCCATAGCTGTGGACGTTCAGCTGCCCGATCGCCGCGCGGGTGGCGGGCGGATAGGCGGCCCAATCCTGGACGAACAGGTTGGAGGCGGTTTCATCGGGCGCGGCGACGACAGCAGCCAATCCCTTCGCCTTCAGCGCGGCGGCGGTCGCATCGATCATCTGCGCCTGGCGGGCGGGGCTCCAGTGCGCGCCCTCCTGGGTGTTGGCGGCGAACCAATAGCTGGTGTTGGGCTCGTTGACCGGCGACAGGGTACGGAAAGTCAGGCGATGTCGCCGCTGCAATTCCTGGGTGACGCGCACCAAATAGGTCGCGAAGGCGGCTTCCTGGCCGGGGCGCAGATTGTCGTCACTGCCCTTCTCGGCGCCCGACACCCGGCCGCTGACCGTCATGAACCAGGGCGGCGAGTTGGAGAAGGCCTCGAAGATCGGCTGCTTCACCCGGGCGGTGATCGCGTCCAGCCACCAGCGTTGGTTGGCATCCTGTCCCAAGTCCCACATGCTCGGATCATCGGCGCGCCACCAGTCCTTGCCGGTCACGCCCGCCGGTTGCCGCCAGAAGCCCGGCACCGCGCGTCCTACCTTCATATAGGGGGGCGTGTCGGCCGCATTGCCGCCGCCGATATTGTAGCGCGCGATCGTCCACCCCAGCCCTTGCGGCCCATAGAACAGATCGGCCAACCGCGTCCGCTCCGCCTCGGGCCAACCGCCGGTGACATGCGCGAACCAGGCGAGCGCGGTGCCCCAGCCCTCGAACACCGTGGCGGGCCGGTCGATTGCGGGGCGTAACGTCATAGGGACCGGGCGATCGGTGGCTGGCGTGGCGACCTGCGCTTCGGCTGTGCCGGATCCCAGGGTCAGCGCCAGCGCGGCGGCCGCCAGACGGCCCTTGCGACGGATCGTTCCGTTCTTCATCCCGGCATCTCCCCTGCGCGGACGCTATCAAACGTCAGACTATAGTCGCACGGCTAACAGGTCCGTCAATCCATGATGCTATCGTTATAAATCGAGCGCCGCTTCTTCCTTTCCCCTTGTCGTGCTGCGCAACTCGCCATAAAAATCAGACAAATATAAAGGCGACCCGGTCAGGGAATCGCATATAAGCAAAGGGGAGTGCGATGAATTGGCGTTTGGCGACCGGTGCGGCCATGGCGGCTCTGACGAGCCCGGCTTTGGCGCAGAACGGCCCGCAGGTCGCAGCTGTCCAGGTCGATCCCGATCGCCCCGACTGGGAGAACCCCGCCGTCAATGCGCGCGGCACCCGCCCCGCCAGCGCCACCGCCTTCCCCTATGAAAGCCGCGCGCTGGCGCTGGCGAGCGACCGCGCCCGGTCAAGCCGTTTCCTCAGCCTCGACGGTGCCTGGTCCTTCGCCTTTTCCCCCTCGGTCGACGGTGCCCCCAAGGGTTTCGAGCGTCCCGATTACGACGTGTCAAAGTGGAAGACGATAAAGGTCCCCGCGATGTGGCAGGCCGAGGGCTATGGCCAGCCCAAATACAACAACATCACCTATCCCTTCCCGGCGAACCGGCCGCTGGTGCCGCATGACGATAACGAGACCGGCTCCTATCGGCGCGACTTCACCCTGCCTGACGAGTGGCGCGGGCAGGATGTGATTCTTCAGATCGGTGCGGCGGGATCGGCCTATCGCGTGTGGATCAACGGCCAGGAGGTCGGTTATTCCGAGGACTCCAAGCTGCCGTCGGAGTTCGACGTCACCCGCTTCGTCAAGCCCGGCCGCAATGTCGTGGCGATCCGCGTCCATCGCTGGTCGGATGGCAGCTATCTGGAGGATCAGGATTTCTGGCGCGTTTCGGGCATCGAGCGTTCGGTCTTCCTGCGGGCGGTGCCCAAGACCCGGATCGACGATCTGTTCGTCCATGCCGGGCTCGACAAAAGCTATCGCGACGGCACGCTGTCGACCGAGCTGACGCTGCCCGCGCTTCCGCAGGCGATGACCGCGCGGATGACGCTGCTCGATGGGGAGCGCTCGGTGGTGAACCGCGAAGTGCCGCTGGCGAAGGGCGCGACCTCGGGCAAGCTCGACGCGGCAGTGCCGGGCGTGCGCGCCTGGTCGGCGGAGACGCCCAACCTTTACACGCTGCTGGTCGAACTGGTCGATGCGAACGGCCAGGTGGTGCAGGCCACCCCGCAGCGGATCGGCTTCCGCACCGTCGAGATCAAGGACGGGCAGGTCCTGGTCAATGGCCGCCGCATCATGATCCGCGGCGTCAACCGGCACGAGCATGACCCGGAAACCTTCCACGTCATCTCCGAAGCGTCGATGCGCCGTGACCTGGAGCTGATGAAGCGCAACAACTTTAACGCGATCCGCACCTCGCACTATCCCAACGATCCGCGCTTCCTGGCGCTGGCGGACGAGTACGGCTTCTACCTGATGGACGAGGCCAATATCGAGAGCCACGCCTATATGGAGCAGGGCAACCGCCACGGCGACGAGCGGGGCAAGTACCAGATCGGCTTCGATCCCGCCTGGGAAAGCGCGCATGTCAGCCGCGTGATGAACATGGTCGAGCGGGACAAGAACCACCCTTCGATCATCTTCTGGTCGCTGGGCAACGAGGCGGGGATCGGCCCGAATTTCGAGAAGGCGGCGGCGGCGATCCGGCGGCGTGATCCGGCGCGGCTGATCTCCTATCTTGGCTGGGGGACGCTCGACTGGAGCCACCAGCCGAACAATTACGTCGATATCTATGCGCCCATGTATGACGATATCGAGAAGATGGTCGACTGGGCCGAGGACCCCACGCGCACCCAGCCGATGATCCAGTGCGAATATGCCCATATGCAGGGCAATTCGGGCGGCAATTTCAAGGATTATTGGGACACGATCTACGCCCACCGCAAGCTGCAGGGCGGCTTCATCTGGGACTGGGTCGACCAGTCCATGTACCGCTATACCAAGGACGGACGACGTTACTGGGGTGACGGCGGCGAATATGGCCCCAATCCGGGGGGCGATATCGAGTTTGGCGACGGGCTGAACCAGCCCGATCGGACCCCGAACCCGCAACTGTACGAGGTGCAGAAGGTCCAGTCGCCGATCCGCTTCGATGGCTATGATGCCGAGACGGGCAGGCTGATTGTACACAACCGTCATGACTTTATCGATCTGTCAGGCTTCACCTTCGACTGGGTGGTCGAGAAGAACGGCGTTGCGGTGGCGACCGGGCAGCTCCCGGCGCTGACGACGGCGGCCGGGCAGGTGCAGACGGTCGCGCTCGCTCCCAAATTCGCCCGTGAGCCGGGGGCGGAATATTTCCTGACCGTCCGCGCCCATGCCAAGGACGGCACGATCCGCGCGGTCCCGGCCAATTATGTCGTCGGGTGGGAGCAGTTTCCGCTCGGTGGCAGATTGGAAGAGCCTGAACTGATGACGGGCAGCGTCACGGTGGCGGACAGTACCGACAGCGTCACCCTGTCGGCGAACGGCGCGCAACTCGTCATCGACCGCAAGACCGGGCTTATTGCCCGCTACACAATGGGCGGCAAGCTGCTGGTGAAGGGCGGGCAGCCCAATTTCGTCCGCGCGGAAACCGACAACGACACTGCCAACGGGACGGTCGCCGAGCAGGGGCCGTGGCTGGCGATGAACGGCCGCTATCAGGTGCGCAAGGTCACGGTCGGGCGGGACCAGAGCGTCACGGTCGACCATGAGATGGGCGCGGGCGCTGCCCGCTTTGTCACCCGCTACAAAATGGTGGGCAGCGGCGCGGTCGATGTCGACGGACAGTTCGTACCGCTGAAAGCCGATCTGCCGCCGCCGGTTCGCATCGGCCTTTGGTACACCATGCCGACCACGATGAAGACGGTGGAGTGGTATGGCCGTGGCCCGCATGAAAGCTATGTCGACCGTCAGAGCTCGGCCGCGATCGGACTGTGGCGCGGGGCGATCGCCGAGCAGAATCACGATTACATGCGGCCGCAGGATACCGGCAACAAGACCGATGTCCGCTGGATGGAGCTGTCGGGCGAGGGGGCCGGCTTGCGCGTCCGCGCGCCCAAGCCGCTGATGATGCAGGCGCTCGCTTTCCCCTATACCGATCTCTACCGCCGGGCGCCGGGGACGTGGAAGTCGACCGACATCGTGCCCCATGGCGAGACGACGCTGATCGTCGATGCCGCTCAGTGGGGTGTCGGCGGTGACACGACGTGGAGCCATGTCGGCCAGCCCTACATGAAATATCGCACCACGCTGAAGCCCACCACCGTCGCGTTCCGGCTGGAGCCCTTCACCGGCGAGGGCACGAATCCCGAAAAAGCCAGGCCTGCGCGCGCGACGGAACCGCAATAGGGCTATTCTTTACTCGGACAATAAGCCATCATGCCGCATCAGGCAGAGGAGAAACCATGAAAAGGGCAACGAAGTTTCTGATCGCGGCGGCAGCGACGCTGATCGCCGGGACGGTATCCGCACAGACGGCGCCGGCGACCACGGGGGATATGGTCGCGGTACATGGCGATCGCCCCGGCGCGGTCTATGACAAGCGCATCTTCGGCCAGTTCGCCGAGCATCTGGGTACGGGCATCTATCCGGGCATCTGGGTGGGCAAGGGCAGCAAGATCCCCAACATCAACGGCTATCGCCGCGACGTCATCGACGCGCTGAAGGCGATCCGGGTGCCGGTGATCCGCTGGCCGGGCGGCTGCTATGCCGACGAATATCACTGGCGCGAAGGCGTCGGTCCGCAGGCCAAGCGCCTGACCAAGGTCAACACCAACTGGGGCGGCGTGACCGAGGACAACAGCTTCGGCACCAACGAATTCATGAACTATTCCGAGATGGTCGGCGCCGAGGCCTATGTCTCGGGCAATGTCGGCTCGGCCGCGCCGTCCGAAATGGCCGAGTGGGTCGAGTATATGACCTTCCCGTCCAAATCGACCTATGCCGAGGAGCGTCGCAAGAACGGCCGCGACCGCCCATGGAAGCTGGCGATGTTCGGCATCGGCAACGAGCTATGGGGTTGCGGCGGCAATATGCGCCCCGAATATGCGGCCGACATCACCCGCCGCTATTCGACCTTCCTGAAGGTCCCCGCCGGCCAAACGCTGATGAAGATCGCCAGCGGCGCGAACAGCGACGACTATAACTGGACCGAAGTGATGATGCGCGATGCGGGCAACCACTTCGACGGCATCGGCGTCCATTATTACACCATCCCCGGCGACTGGTCGCACAAGGGCGCGGCGACCGGCTTCGACGAGGAAGCCTGGGCACGCACCCTGTCCAAGACGTTGAAGATGGATGAACTCATCACCCGTCACGCCGCGATCATGGACAAGTACGACCCCCGCAAGCGCGTCGCGCTGCTGGTCGACGAATGGGGCACCTGGTATGATGTCGAACCCGGCACCAATCCGGGCTTCCTGTTCCAGCAGAACTCGCTTCGCGACGCGATGGTCGCCAGCCTGAACCTCGACATCTTCGCCCGTCATGCCGATCGCGTGCGCGGTGCGAACATCGCGCAGATGGTCAATGTGCTGCAGGCGATGCTGCTGACCGATGGCGCGCGCATGGTGAAGACGCCGACCTATTGGGTGTTCGACATGTACAAGGACTATCAGGACGCCACCGTCCTGCCGGTCGATGTCCAGTCGCGCTGGTACAACAAGAACCAGTGGACCATGAAGGCGGTCAGCGCCTCGGCGGTGCGTGACAAGGCGGGTGTCGTCCATGTCGGCCTGACCAATGTCGATCCCAACCAGCCCGCGACCGTCTCGGTCAAGCTGGACGGCGTGACGGCGGGCCAGGTGTCGGGCCGTATCCTGACCGGCACGACGATGGACGCGCACAACACTTTCGACGCGCCCAACCAGGTCGCGCCGCAGCCGTTCAACGGCGCGACGCTGTCGGGTGGCACGCTGACGGTGCAGATCCCGGCCAAGTCTGTCGTGATGCTGGACCTGCGCTGATGAAGGCCCGCGCCGGGGCGGTGCTCACCGCCGTCCTGCTCGCCCCCGTGGTGGTCATGGGGGCGGCGGGGTCCGCCGCACCCCGGCGCGACGGTCCCTGGAACACACCGGGGGCGGGCAATCCCCTGCTCCCCGGCTATTTTGCCGACCCCTCCATCGTTCGCGATGGGGGGCGTTGGTATATCTTCGCCACGGTCGATCCGTGGGGCGATGATCGTCTAAGCCTGTGGACCTCGGACAACGGCCGCGACTGGAGCTTCTCACAGCCCGACTGGCCGACCAAGCAGGCCGCCACCAGCCCGACCTCGGGCGACGCCAAGGTCTGGGCGCCATCGGTGGTGAAGGCTCCGAACGGCCGCTGGTATATGTATGTCTCGGTCGGCAGCGAGGTGTGGGTCGGCTCGGCACCGTCTCCGGCGGGACCATGGGCCGATGCCAATGGCGGCAAGCCGCTGATCGCGCGTGACTTCGCACCTGAGTATCACATGATCGACGCCGAGGCGTTCGTCGATGATGACGGCCAGGCCTATCTTTATTGGGGATCGGGGCTGAACTGGGTCAACGGGCATTGCTTCGTCGTGAAGCTGAAGCCCGACATGGTCCATTTCGACGGTGAGCCGCGCGACGTGACCCCGGCCCATTATTTCGAAGGCCCCTTCATGGTGAAGGAAAAGGGGCGCTATCTGCTGATGTACAGCGATGGCAACACCACCAAGGACACGTACAAGGTCCGCTATGCGGTCGGCACCTCGCCGATGGGGCCTTTTACCGAGGCGGCGAACAGCCCCGTCCTGGAAACCGACGCGGCCCGGCAGATCATCAGTCCCGGTCATCATGCGGTCTTCGCCGACAAGGGGAAGTCGTACATCCTCTATCACCGCCAGGCCCTTCCCTTCGTGATGGGTAGCGAGCGGGTACTGCGGCAGGTGTCGATCGATCCCCTGACCGTGAAGCCCGACGGGACGCTGGAAAAGGTGGTGCCCAGCCATGATCCGGTGATCCCGGCCTTTGCCGCGCATCGCACGCGCGGATTGCGCTGGACCGGCAAGGGCGCGGCGGCGCTGGCGGCGGACGATAATTATGCGACCGCCTGGCGACCCGAGCCGGGGCAGCCGCCGGTGCTGACCGCCGATCTGGGCGGGTTGCGCGATGTGCGCGAGAGCCAGGTTCGCCCGGCCTTCGTGATCCAGCCGCAGGATTTGCGAATCGAGGCGTCGGGGGACGGCAAGCGCTGGCGCGAGGTCGCGGCGGAAAAGGGGGTGAGCGGTTCGCCGATCACCTTGCGCCATCCGGGCAAGGCGCGCTTCCTGCGCATGACGGTAACGGCGAAGGAACCCGCGATCCTGGAGTGGTCGATCTTCTGACTTTTTAAAGCCCCTCCCGCAGGCGGGAGGGGTTTGGGGAGGGCAGGGCCGCGAGCGTTGGTCTCGGTGAGGCTCCTTTCCCTCCCCCATCCCCTCCCGCCTGCGGGAGGGGAGCGGCCAGAAATTAAGGGTCGCTACTTAACCCCGTTCAGCCTGAGCGAAGGCTAAGGCGAAGGGGAAACCTAACTCCCCTTCGGCAACGCGAACGCCATCGTGTAATCCCCGTACCGCGTACCCAGCGCGCCATGCCCCCCGGCGGTGATGACGACATATTGCCGCCCGTCACGCCCGCGATAGGTCATCGGTGTCGCCTGCGCCCCCGCGGGCAGTCGTGCGCGCCACAGCACCTTGCCCGACTTCAAATCATAGGCGCGCAGATACTGGTCGGTGGTCGCCCCGATGAACACCAGTCCCGAGGCGGTGATGATCGAACCACCCAGATTGGGCACGCCGGTCTTGATCGGCACGCCCAGATGGCTGCCGAAAAGCCCGGTATCCTGCGCGGTGCCCAGTATCTTCTTCCACACCACCTTCTTGGTGTTGAGGTCGACGGCGGTCAGATGGCCCCAGGGCGGCGCGTTGCATGGTGCGCCGAAGACACCGATCCACGCCGCGACGACCGCGACATAGGGCGTGTTATACTGGGTCTGGAGATTGGGCTCGCGCGCATTCTCGCCGCCCTTCTTCTTTTCCATATAGCTTTTCACGCGGGGGTCGTCGCGGCGCATCAGCCAGATCTTGAACGGCATCTCCATCGTATTGACGGTGAACACCTGCCGCACCGGATCGAGCGCCGCGCCACCCCAGTCGGTGACGCCGTCGAACGCCGGATGGCCGATGATCGGCTTCAGGCCGGTCGGCTGATAGATGCCGGTCCCCTGCGCGCGGCGGATGTCGATCCGGCAGAAAAGCTGGTCGATCGGCGTCGCACCCCAGGTCGACTTTTCGGTCGGCGCGGGCGGCGTGAACGAGGGCAGACCGACCGACCAGGGCTGGGTCGGCGAAACCTTCACGCCGGGCGTCGCGCCGTCTTGCCGCGCGGGTCGCTCGACGATCGGCGTGATCGGCGCTCCCGTCAGGCGGTTGAGGAAATAGACCTGTCCCATCTTGGTCGTCTGGATCAACGCGGGGATCGTCCGTCCATCCGGCGCGCGATAGTCGAACAGCGACGGGCCGATCGGGATATCCATGTCCCACATGTCACGGTGGACGAGCTGGCGCACCCAGCGCAGCTTGCCGGTCGCGATCTCCAGCGCGACGATCGCCGAGCCGAACCGGTCGTCGAACGGCCGCCGCCAGCCGATCCAGTAATCGGGCGAGGCATTGCCGGTGCCCAGATAGACCAGGCCATTGGCCGGATCGGCGGTCATCGCGCCCCAGACATTGGGTGTGCCGCGCGTATAGGTCTGCCCCTCGGGCAGCGGGGGGATGGCATCGGGCGAGCGACCGACATCCCATGCCCAGATGCCTGCGCCCGTGACCGGATCATAGGCGCGTACCACGCCGCTGGGGATGTTGCGGTTGACGTTGTCGACGATCCGCTCGCCGACGATCAACCGGCCGTTCGCGACCACCGGTGGCGAGGTGCTGATCTGGTCTGCGGGACCGGATACGCCCATGCTCTGCCGAAGGTCGATCGCGCCATTGGTGCCGAAGCCGGGGCAGGGCTTGCCCGTATCAGCGTCCAGCGCCATCATCCGCGCGTCGAAGGTGGGCGCAAAAATGCGGCGCGGACAGGGCGTGCCCTCCGGCGCTTGGTAATAGGCGACGCCGCGACAGACGAGATAGCTGTTGCCCTGACGGCTGACCTGATCCTTCCAACTCCATTTGGTGCGCCCCGTCGTCGCGTCGATCGCCTGGACGATCGAGTGCGGGGTACAGGTATAGAGCGTGTCGCCGATCTGGATCGGCGTTGCTTCGGAATGATATTCGCGCTTGTGCTCGACCGACTCGGCACGGTCGGGCAGATCGCCGGTCCGCTGCGTCCAGGCCAGTTCCAGCTTGCCGACATTGGCGGGGGTGATCTGTGACAGCGCCGAATAACGCTGGCCCGATAGCGTACCGCCATAATCGGTCCAGTCGCCGACCGGGGCCTGCGCCGCGATCGGCAGGCTCGCGGGCGTCTGGCGGGAGAGCGTATCGGGATCCTGCGCCTCGGCCGGGCGGGTGCGGAGCATCGGCATGGCGACCACCAGCGCCGCGATGCCCAAAGCCGCGGGTACCACGCGCGTCCGCGACTTGGGCGATCGCAGTGCGCGGCCGATCCAGGGCAGGACGACCAGGATCAGCAACACGGTCGGCGCGACGACGCGCGGGACGAGTTGAAGCGGATCGAACCCGACTTCCCACACCGCCCAGATGAGCGTCGCCACCCAGATGGCGACATAGAGCCAGCGCCCGCGCGCATCGCCGCGTCCGATCAACGCGCCCGACAGGATCATCGCCAGCCCGGTCAGGACATAATAAGGCGACCCGCCCATCAGCGCGAGATACCCGCCCGCCACGGCGAAAAATCCCCCCAGCAGGGCCAGCGCCCAGCCCAATATCTTCGCCAAGGCACGACCCAGCAAGGACGATCCCCTTATGACTGTAACAAAAGGTTGCTCTCCGATGAACGCATGAACGGGGGCTTTGTTCGCGTATCCCGTTGATCGACGTTATTATTGGTGGACGGACGCGAAGGATGGTTATGGCGACACCCTCATCGGACCTAGTCGAAAGTGCGCTGGGCCGCTTTTTGTCGCGCTGGGTCGCCCCCGATGGCTGGGTGCATCGCCGCTATGATCGGGCGCGTGCGCCGGATACGGCGCGGCGGGGACGGTTGCTGTTCCAGACGGGACGCGCCGACATGATCGAGAAATATGGCGAGGCGATCGACCATTTCCGCGCGCAAGGGTGGGATGTGACCGCGTTCGACTGGCGCGGGCAGGGCGGGTCGGGGCGGCTGACGACCGATGGGACCGGGCATATCGACCGCCTCGACAATCTCGTTGAGGATTTGGCGGCCTTTTATGCCGATTGGGTACGGCCGGGGGAGGGGCCGCATGTCGTGCTGGGGCATTCGATGGGCGGGTTCGTCACGCTGGCCGCGCTGGCATCGGGCAGCATCGCGCCCGATTCGGTGGTGCTGGTCGCGCCGATGCTCGCGCTGCGCTCGCCGGTGGGGCAATGGGCGGGCGCGCGTTTCGCCCGGTGGCAAGTCGAACGGGGCGATCCGCTGCGTCCCGCCTGGCGACGGCTGGAGACGTCCGCCGCCGCGACCGCGCGCCAGAAAAGGCTGACTCACGACCTGGCCCGCTTCGCCGATCAGCAGGCCTTTCGTCAGGCGCGGCCCGATCTGTGCCTCGGATCGCCAAGCTGGCATTGGGTGGCCGAGGCGTTCCGGGCGACGGCGGCTTTGCGCGACGATCCGGCTGTGTCGCGGATCGAGACGCCGGTGCTGATGCTGGTCGCGCTCGCCGATCGGCTGGTCGACGCCCGTGCGGCGGCGCGGATGGCGCAGCGCTTGCCCTATGGCGAGCTGGTCGCCTTTGGCCACGGCTGTGCGCATGAAATCCTGCGCGAGGCCGATCCGATCCGCGCCAATGCCCTTGCCGCGATCGCCGACTTTCTCGATCGGCGCGCGCCCGTCACTTCCCGCCGCAGCGGACCGGACCACCACCCGTGACCCGGCATTTGGGCGTCCCCGCCACGGTGACGCGGCCCAGTCCTCCATTGGCGACTGCCGCGGTGTAGCGCGCCCGTGCAGCGATCTCGCCCGGTCCGTCCAGCATGACGACCAGGTCGCCCGCCTCCAGCGCGTCGGCGGCGATCGTGGCGGGGCCGATGGCCGACAACCGCGCCTTGCCCACCCGCCCGCCATCAATCGACAATCTGGCGGGGCCGAGCAGTGTCACGGCCAGCTGATCGCCATCGGCGCGGCCGATCCGCAATTCGCCGGTGCCCGTCACCGTCAGGACGAGCGCGTCACCTTTCAGCGCCTGCACCGTCACCTGCGCGCCGCCGATGACGGTGACGCCCGAGAGGGGTGGCGCGGCGAGGGTCAGCGTAACCGGCGCATCGCCGCCGCCCGAGCGCCGGACGACCAGCGTACTGCCCATCACCAGCGCCTCGACCTGGCGCAGCGCCTTGGCATCGCCGGCCAACAGGCCGCGCGGCGAAAGCGCGGTGGTCAGCGTGACGTGGAACGGCCCCTCGACGCGCAACTTATCGAAGCTGCTCAGATCGACCCGCCGTTCGGCGGCTGGAGCTGGTGCGGCCGCCAACAAGGCCAGGGCAAGGGCAGCGAAAACGGTACGGATCGACATCGCCTTCATCCTTGCACCGCCCCGGCCGTGTCGCAAGCAGCCCCCTTACTGCGTCCGCCCGCAACGTGCCGTACCCGATCCCGCCTTGCGCACGGTGCAGATCGAGTTCGGCCCCAGATCGGCATCGCCCGAGCCGCTCAGCGACACCTTGGCCGGGCCGTCGACCTGAACCGCCACCTGGCCCGATCCGGCGATCCCGACATCGGCCTGTCTGGCATGGAGGCCATTGGCGCGCACGTCACCCGACCCGGCGATGTCGATCTTCAGCGCGCCGACCGTACCGCTGGCGTTGACCGAGCCCGAACCCGCCACGCCAAGCTGGGCCTGCTCGACCCGCATCGCGCCGATCACCAGGTCGCCCGAGCCCGCGACCCCGCCCTTGAAGCGCGCGCCCTCCACCCGGTCGATGCGCATCCGCCCCGAACCGGCCAACCCCGCTTCGATGAGGCGCGGCAGCGTCACCAGGATGCGGACTTTGCCGCGATGGCCCCAATGCACGCCCTTCTTCAAGCCGATCCGCAGCGTGTCGCCATCCCGGGCGATGCGCAGCTGGTCGAGGTCGGACGCCGCCCCCTCGGCGCGCACCGAAAAATCGCCGCCGACCCGGATATCGATCGGATCGCTGCCGTTGCTGGAAACGGAGGTGAAGTCGCGCACGGCATAGCTGCGCGTGGTGCCCGAACCTTGCGCAGGGATATCCTGTCCCTTGGCATCGCTCTCGAACGAGCAGGCGGTGGGCATGGCGAGCACGAACAGCCCGAGAAGCGTGGGAAGAAGCGGGGATTTCCTCATGAGCGGCCTCCTGTGTATTGACGTTGTAATACACATGGCTGGGCATGTCGGGCAAATGAAAAGGGGCGGCCCCGGATGGGACCGCCCCTTGTTCCTGTCGGAGAAGACCGACCGCGATCAGGCGGCGGGTTTTTCCTTGTTGTAGATGGCGGCGGCGGCGCGCAGGATTTCCAGGATCTTTTCCTGGGCACGCGGCTCATCCACCTCTTCCATCGCGGCGAGTTCGCGAGCGAGGCGGCTGGTGGCGGCCTCGAAGATCTGCCGTTCGGAATAGCTCTGCTCGGGCTGGTCGTCGGCGCGGAACAGGTCGCGGACCACTTCGGCGATCGACACCAGGTCGCCCGAGTTGATCTTGGCTTCATATTCCTGGGCGCGGCGCGACCACATGGTACGCTTGACCTTGGGCTTGCCCTTCAGCGTTTCCATCGCCTCGCGCATGGTCTTGTCCGAGGACAGCTTGCGCATGCCGACCGATTCGGCCTTGTTGGTGGGAACGCGGAGCGTCATGCGCTCCTTTTCGAACCGCAGCACATAGAGTTCGAGCTGCATCCCTGCGATTTCCTGCTTTTGCAGCTCGATAACGCGGCCCACGCCATGTTTGGGATACACGACATAGTCACCGACGTCGAAGTGGAGCGCCTTGGCAGCCATTGGGGGCCTTTCCGGGTCAAAGGCCTTCGCACGAGCGCCGGACGAGCGGAAATGGGTCCACTGTTCTCATCGGCCTCGGGAAGGAAGGGTCGAACACATCAAGGCGGGCGGTCGCAAAAACAGCTATGCCCGTCGCGGAACCATATAGCATGGTCGCAACAAAATTACCAGTATCTCCGCGATCCCGCGGGAACCATCCGGCGCAACGCCCTGCGCCGTAGCGTCAGGCGCGTCGCGGATCGCGGGATCAGTCGCCCTTGCCCGGTTCGGGGCTGAAGAACTGCTCGTACTTGTTCTCGACGCCCTTCATCGCATCGGCGTCGGGCGGCGTCTGGTCGAGCTTGCGCGTCACGTTGGGCCATTGGGCGGAGAAGGTGGTGTTCAGCTCCAGCCACTGTTCCAGCCCGCTTTCGGTATCGGGCAGGATCGCCTCGGCCGGGCATTCCGGCTCGCATACGCCGCAGTCGATGCATTCGGACGGGTTGATGACGAGCATGTTCTCGCCCTCATAGAAGCAGTCGACGGGACACACCTCGACACAGTCCATATACTTGCAGCGAATGCAGGCATCGGTGACGACGTAGGTCATGACAACTCCCAAGGTACGAACGCGTGCTGCTATGCCGCGTGTGGCGATCCGTCAACGCCCGAAACCGGGGAAGTAGCCAGATCGCAGTAACAGGCGCGCCCTTCGGCGGGCGGCCCGCGCCGTACGGGCAGCGATTCTACCCTGAGCACCCGGACCTGCCCATGTTGCGCAAAGGTCAGGATGCTGCCGATCCGTACCGGCGCATGGGCGCGGTCGATCGCGCGGCCGTCCATGCGGAAATGCCCGTCGCACGCCATCGCCTGCGCCGTCTCGCGCGACTTGGCGATCCGCGCCCACCAGAGGAAACGGTCGAGCCGCATCGACTCAAGGGCGGGCGCACGGGCGGTCATGGGGCGGAATGGTCCTTTCGGTGGGAGAAATTCAACAATATGCCGCCACCCCGGCGGAGGCCGGGGTGGTTCTGTATGTCGGGTTCACGAAGGCCGCCCCCAATCGGCAAGCGCGGCGAAGGCGTTGCCGGGCCGTGCCTCGACACGCGGCGCGGGGCGCGCCGGGGGGCGGCCCCGCCAGATCCAGCGAGGAGCGTCGCCCTCCGCTGCCGGGCGCACCTTGCGGAACCCCAGATCGCCCATCAGCCGGTCGAGCGTCGCCGCCTCCAGTCCGATCGAGGTCGCCAGCGAGGCGTCGGGGGTGAACGGCCCGCGACCCGCGCGCGCATCATGCGCGGCGCGTGCGATACGCTCGACCAGGTCGATCCGCACCGCCTGCTCGCCCAGGGGGCGATAGCCCGAGGCGACGCCGCGTCCCGGCTCGTCGCGGCGCAGGATCGTGGCGCCGGGGCGGGCGAGATCGGGCGTTTGCCCCCATAAGGTCATCAGCGTACGCCGCCAGGCGGCCGCACCGGGTTTGAGCAGACGCGGGTCGAATATGTCGAGCGTGCCGATGGTGATCCCCAGCCCTCGCAACCGCCGCCGCTCCTCGGGCGACAGCGCATCGATCATCAGGCGCAGCGGCTGGCGTGGCGCGATGCCGCCGGCATCCTCCAGCGCGGCGGCGACGGCGCGGATCGCGGGGGACGCCTTGGTCTCGCGCGCCAGCCCCGCCAGCCGGACCAGCGCGGGAAGCTGTCGGTCGAGCGATCGCGCCAGCCATGCCTCCAACCGGGTCTTCACCTGCTCGCGCTGGACCGGCGCCAGGCAGTCCAGATCGCGTTCCAGCCGCAGGATCGGCCGCCCCAGCGACGGCCCGGCCGTCAGCCGCGCCACGCCATGCCCGTCCCAGACCAGCCGATCCTCTTGAAGCGTGAACGCATCATGCCCGGCGGCGATCAGCGCTTCGGCGCGGCGCGACCGCTCGGTGCCCAGTCGCTTTTCCGCCGCCGCGAGCAGCAGGCGCTTGTCATTGGCCCGCGCGCCGGCCTCGACGGTAAAGCGGAACCCCTCCAGCCGACCGATGGGATGATCCTCGACCAGCACCTCGCCCTCCGGCCCGATGGTGACGGGCAGCACGCCCGCATCGGCGCCGATGCGGCGGATCAGCGCGGTGGTGCGCTTGTCGACGAAACGCTGGGTCAGGCTGGCATGAAGCCCGTCGGACAATCGCTCCTCGATCTCGCGGGTGCGTTCCGCCCAATGTCTGGGGTCGGCCAGCCAGTCGGCGCGCTGCGCGATATAGGCCCAGCTACGGATCGCGGAGAGGCGGCCCGCCAGCGTCTCGACATCGCCCGCCATGTTGTTCAGCCGCGCAATCTCGTCGGCGAACCACTGGTGCGGCACATGGCCCAGGCCTTCGGACAGGTGGCCGAACACGCGCGAGACGAAGCGGGCATGGGGGTCGATGCCCACTTTGCGGAAATCGGGAATGCCGCACGCCGCCCAGAGCCGCGCGACCATCGCGGGCCGCCGCACCCGGTCGCGGACCCAGGGCTCGTCGGCCAGGCGCTTGAGCACCTGCAAATCGGTGGCGATCGGCGCGGCGCGCAGCACGCCGGGTTCGGGCTTGCGTTCCAGGCTCTTGATCAGCGCGTCGATGCTCGACAGGTCGGGATCGCCGTCACGCCAGTAAAGATGGTCGAGACGGGGAAAATGATGCTCCTCGATCGCCAATATTTCTTCGGGCAGAAAGGCGTCGGGGCCTTCCTCGGCCAGCGCGCCGAACGTGCCGTCGCGGTGGTGGCGTCCGGCTCTCCCGGCGATCTGCGCCATCTCGGCGACGGTCAGGCGACGGCGGCGGCGGCCGTCGAACTTGTGCAGCCCGGCAAAGGCGACATGCGCGACATCCATGTTCAGCCCCATGCCGATCGCATCGGTGGCGACGAGATAATCGACTTCGCCCGCCTGGAACATCTGAACCTGGGCGTTGCGCGTGCGCGGCGACAGCGCGCCCATCACCACCGCCGCACCGCCGCGTAGACGGCGCAGCATTTCGGCGACGGCGTAAACCTCTTCCGCCGAGAAGGCGACGATCGCCGACCGCTTGGGCAAACGGCTGATCTTCTTGGCCCCGGCATAGGTCAGGGTGGAGAAGCGGGGTCGCGCGATGATCTCGGCATCGGGAACCAGTGCGCGGATCATGGGCTTCAGCGCTTCGGAACCCAGGATCATCGTCTCGTCGCGGCCGCGCTGGTGCAACAACCGATCGGTAAAGACATGACCGCGTTCCAGATCGGCGCCCAGCTGCGCTTCGTCCAGCGCCACAAAGGCGACGTCGCGATCGGGCATCGATTCGGCGGTGCACAGGAACCAGCGCGCATCGGGGGGAACGATCTTTTCCTCGCCCGTCACCAGCGCGACCTTCTCCGGCCCTTTCAGCGCCACGACCCGATCATAGACCTCGCGGGCGAGCAGGCGCAGGGGAAAGCCGATGATGCCGCTGCTATGCGCGCACATCCGCTCGATCGCGAGGTGCGTCTTGCCGGTGTTGGTCGGCCCGAGAACGGCCGTCACGGCGCCCGATACGCGGCTGGTCATGATCCCTACATCGGGCTTCCGCTGCCCGGTTGCAACGGCATGAGGCAAGACCGGCGCTGATCTTTCCTATTCGGCCCGGTCCGGCCACGTCTTGCCGCAGCATCGGGGCGGCGGGGCGCAGCGGCTTTGACTTTCGCTCGTGCGCCCGACACCGCAAAATCCTGTGCGCCGGGGGGAGATCGGCGACGCTGCTCGGCGATTTCACGGACGCAACGCTCTTCATGTTTCTTGCTACCGACCAAGCTTTGATCCTGTCCGGCGGGACCGCCACGCGGCCGATCGGCGGTGTGGCCGCCTTGCCCACGGGGCGATGGGAGCGGTGGCGGCTGGCGGCCCGCGAGGTCGACTGGGTGCCGGATCTGGGAATGCAGATCGGCAGCCGCGACTGGTGGCGCGGCCTGGCGACTTGCCTGACGCTGTGCGCCGCGACCATCGCAATGGCGCCGGGCTTTCACCGCCCGATCCTTGGTCAGGCCCCAGCTCCGCTAACCGGCGAGGCATGGAGCCATGCCCGAGCACAAGCCATCGCGCCGTTGGCGCTGGGGGCGGATAGCGGGCGACGTCTGGCGTCCAACGAACTGGTCGCGCAATTGGCCGAAGCGCCCGAACGGCCGACGGTCGAGCTGTCCGCCACCATCGGTTCGGGCGACCGGCTCGACCGGGTGCTGCAACGCGCCGGGGTCGCCAAGGACCAGGCGCGCGCCGCCGCCGACATGGTCGAACAGGCGGCGGGGGGCGAGGCGATCGCCTCCGGCACCCGCATCGCGCTGACCCTGGGGCGGCGGCCCAGCCGTGCCATGGCGCGGCCGCTGGAGACGATGAAGCTGCGCGCACGCTTCGACCTGGCCGTCACGCTGACCCGCACGCCACAGGGGCTGGAGATGACGCAAGCCCCCATCGCGATCGATCGCACCCCGCTTCGCCTCCAGGGCCTGGCGGGATCGAGCCTGTACCGATCGGTCCGCGCCGCGGGCGCCCCCGCCAAGGTGGTCGAGTCCTATATCAAGGCACTGGCAGCACGCATGTCTGTGGGGCGCGATGTGAAGCGCTCCGACAGTTTCGACCTCATCATCGAACGGGAACGCGCCGCGACCGGCGAGACGCGGCTCGGCAAGCTGCTGTTCGCCGGGCTCGACCATAGCGGACGCAAGGTCCAGCTGGCGCGGCTGGCCGGCGAGGATGACGGCCAATGGTATGACGTCAACGGTCAGAGCGAGCGGCGCGGCGCGATGGGAATGCCCGTCGCGGGACGTGTGACCTCTTCCTATGGCAAGCGGGTGCATCCGATCATGGGCTTCCTGCGGATGCACAAGGGAACCGATATCGGCGCACCCTATGGCACGCCGATCCATGCGATGATGGACGGCGTGGTCAAGTTTGCCGGGCGATCGGGCGGCTATGGCAATTTTATCAAGCTGGCGCATTCGGGCGGGATCGCCAGCGGATATGGCCATATGAGTCGCTTCGCCGTCCGCTCGGGCGCGCATGTGAAACAGGGGCAGGTGATCGGCTATGTGGGCTCGACCGGCATGTCGACCGGCCCGCACCTCCACTGGGAAGTGTGGAAGAACGGCACGGTCGTGAACCCGCGCACCCTGAAGCTGGCGAGCGTCGCGGTCCTGTCCGGCGCGAAACTGCGCGCCTTCCGTCGCGAGGTACAGGCGCTGCTGGCGGTCAGGCCGGGGCGGTAAGGATCCCCGACACCCGTTCGCTTGGGCTGAACGGAGGTGGTGGATAGGGGTTAGAGTTGCAGGCGCCTATTTCCCCGCCGCGCGCCAGCGGCCGACCGTTTCGGCGAGCACCCGATTGCCTCCCGATGGCTTGGCCCAGAGCGTCGTGATCGTCATGTCGTTCGACGCCGGGCGCTTGTCCTCGGCCAGATTGTCCAGGCTCGCCCGCATCGGGAAGCTCACGCCCTCGCCGCACAAAATCGCCTCGCGGTTGCGCAGCGCCGAAATGGTGTCGAGCAGCCCGCGCCCGCCCTCGGGCATGGCCGATCGCACCATCGCCTGATCGCGCTCGTTGTTCAGCCGCATGGCGATGATCGTGCCGCATTGCGACAGCACGCCTTCGGCCAGATCGGAAGGCCGCTGGGTCACGAGCCCGAGCGAGACGCCATATTTGCGCCCCTCCTTGGCGATGCGTGACAGGATACGGCCGACCGCCGAATCCCGCTCGGCCTGCGCCGAAATATAGCGGTGCGCTTCCTCGCAGACCATCAGCACCGGCCGTCGCTCGGCGGGGTGGGTCCAGATCGCGTGGTCGAAGATCATTCGCGCCAAGAGTGCTACGACGACGCCGGTCACGTCCGACGGCACGCCCGATACGTCGATGATCGAAATCGGCCGCCCGTCGCCGGGCATTCGCAGGATACGGGCCAGGAAATCGGTCATCGTATCGGCGACCAACATGCCGGAGAACATGAAGGCATAGCGGGGATCGCCCTTGATCTCCTCGATCTTGGACTTGATCCGCTGATAGGGCGCGATATCGCCGACCCGCTCCAGCTTGCTCATCTCCTGCGACAGCTGGGCGGTCAGATCGGACAGAAGATAGGGGATCGGCGTGTCGACGGTGACGCGCGGCACCTCGGCGGCGGCCCGGCTGCGCATCCGGGCGGCGAGCAGGCATTTGGCGAGCACATCGGCATCGGCCTGGCGCTGCGCGCCGCTCGCCGAGAGCAGAATCTCGCAATGCTCGTCGAAATTCATCAGCCAATAGGGCATCCGCAGATTGCCGACGTCATGGATGGTGCCGGCGTCGCGAAAGGCATGGGCATATTCGCCATGCGGGTCGATCATCACGATATGGCCGAGCGGCGCCCGTTCGCAGATGCGGTGCAGGATCATCGCGGTCGCGGTCGACTTGCCGGTGCCGGTGGACCCCAGGATCGCGAAATGCCGCCCCAGCAGCGCGTCGACGGCCAGAGTCGCGGGGACCGTGCGCGCGGGGTGGACGGTGCCGATCGTCACCGTCGTCTGTGCGCGATGGAGATGGATGCCGGCCAGTTCGGCATCGGTGATCGCGTGGATCGTCGCGCCGGGCATGGGATAGGAAGTGACGCCGCGACGAAAGCCGTACAGTTCGCCCGTCTCGGGCTGGCGCATGCCCTCGCCCATCAGGTCGACCTCGGTGGTCAGCGCGGCGGCGTCGCCCGCGGGATCGAGCGCGAGCGAGCGGATCGTGCCGATGATCCAGCGGTCGCCGCGCTTGATCTTGACCGGCATCGCGACCTGTCCCGCCGCCGCCAGCACCGGGTCGTCCGCCTCCGCCAGCGCGGCCAGCGCCTGACGGTCCAGCACGATTCCCCCCGACGATCCGGCAATGGCGAGCAACCAGCCGATGACCGGCGTGTCGTTGGGGTGAAGGTCCGGTATCGAGGACATGGGGCGTGCCGTCATTCCATGGGAGAGAGAGCCGGACGCTAGGACGATAAGCTTAAGATTTTCCGATTCTTACACGCGTCGCGCGATCCATCCGGCGGTCCAGCCGAGCAGGATCGACAGCGCCACCGCAGTCAGGCCGTAAGGGATGGCGGCCTTGTCGGCGGCGCGCGCGACGAAGCGCTCGAACCCCGATTTGCGGATGTCGATGTCGCGCACAGCGGCGGCCAGCACGCGGCCGTCGCGGATCAGGAAGGTCTCGGCGGTGAAGCGCCCCACCGGCACGCGCGCCGGGATGGTGACGCGGGCACGGTAGAGCACATCGTCGGTGATCTCGACGGCGCGCGGCGCCTCGACATACAGGCCGCTGCGGCGCCGCTGATCGACCAGCCCCTGCTGGAACCGCGCCTGGACATTGGCGGGCGCGGCGGAGGCGGGGGAGAGTTGCAGGCTGTCCAACCCGAGTTCGTAGATGGCGCGGGTACGATCATCGACGATCCGGTCGATCGGCCGCGACGAGGCGATGGCGTAGAAGGACGGTGCCGACTGATAGCGTAAGCGTCCGGCATTGACCCACAGTCCGGCGATCTTCTCCTTCTCGCGGATCAGGATCGACTGGGTCGGCCCCTTGACCACGACGACGATGTCGGTCGCCTTGTCGTCGCGGGGTGGCCGGCCGCCGGGATAGAGGATCGCGCCGAACAGCAGCAGCTCGGCGCCGGTGAAGCTGTAGGCGATCTGGATATCGCGCTGTGACACGTCGGGGACCAGCACCGGCTTGGCCTGCGCCATCAACAGCGGCGAGAACAGCGCCAGGATGATGGCGGCGGGCTTCACTTGGAGCGTCACAGGGGCTGGACCGTGAAGATTTCCTCGGGCCGCCAGACAAGGCCTAGAAGGATGCGCAGGCCGACCAGCAGCACGATGACCGCCAGCGCCAGGCGCAGATATTCGGGCTTGGCATTGGTGGCGAGCTTCGCACCGACCTGCGCCCCCGTCACCGATCCCACCAAAAGCAGCCCGGCCAGCACGATGTCGACCGCCTTGGTCGTCGTCGCATGGACCATGGTCGCGGCGGCGGTGACGAACAATGTCTGGAACAGCGAAGTGCCGAGCACGACATTGGTCGCCATGCCCAATATATAGATCATGGCAGGCACCAGGATGAAGCCGCCGCCCACGCCCAGCAATATGGTCAGGATGCCAGTGAAGAAGCCCAGCATCAGCGGCGCCAGCGGCGAGATATAGAGGCCCGAGGCATAGAAACGCGTGCGGAAGGGCAGGGCCGCGACCAGCGGATGATGCCGCCGCCGCGCGGCCTTTTGCGGACGCCCGCGCCGCTGTGCCAGGATTGCGCTGGCCGCCTCGCGCGCCATGACCGATCCGATCCAGCCGAGCATCAGCACATAGACGATGGCGATGACCGTATCGATCTGTCCGCTCGCCTGGAGCAGGCGGAAGATCCATGCGCCCGCGAACGATCCGACCACGCCGCCCGCGACCAGCACGCCGCCCATCTTCACGTCCACGCCCCCGCGCCGCCAATGCGCGGACACGCCCGAAACGCTGGCCCCCGTCACCTGGCTGGCGGCCGAGGCGGCGGCGACGGTCGGCGGAATACCGTAAACGATGAGCAAAGGCGTGGTCAGGAACCCGCCGCCGACCCCGAACATCCCCGACAACAGGCCCACGCCCGCCCCCAGCGCGATGATGACGAGCGCATTGACCGACAGGTTGGCGATCGGAAGATACAGGTCCACGGCCGCGTTATAGACGCGCGCACCTTTCCGAACAGTGTCAACGAGTCAGAAATCGCCCGCAATGGTGAGTGCGGGACCGGAATCGGGGGCCGCGCGCCCCGCCACCCGTTGGCGCCAGTCGACCGACAGGCGAATACGGCGTTCGGCAACGGGCAGGGCGATTCCCAAAGTCGGCCCGATATCCAGTCGTTGCGTATCCCGCTGCGCCCCGCCCCAAATTCCCAGACTCAGATCGATCGCGGGCGTCAGCGGCGTGCTGACCCTTGCCGCGCCGTCCGCGAAGGGTTCGGCCGTCCCCTGCGCCACCGCACCGCGCGCCACCACGCCGCTTTGGGCATAGGCGGTGACAGTCACACCCGGCGCGACGCTGCGCGGGCCATAGCCCGCCACGGCGAGCAAGGCCGTTCCTCCCCGTCCGGCATCCAGCGCTATCCGCTGTTCGACGATCAACCGGAGGGGGAGGCGGCGGGCGGGTTTCCAGTCCAGCCCCACCGCCATTTCGCGGCCCAATCCTTCCGATGGGGCGGACAGGCGAAGACTTGCCGACAGGTCGCCGCGCCGGTCGAGTCGGCGCAGGATACGCACCCCCGCCTGCGTTCCGCCCAACTGACCGCCGGGCAGCAGCGCACCTCCGCCCTGGCGCGCGACCGCCCAGAAGCTTGCACTCCATGTATCGGGGGGTGTGGGCAGGGACGGCATGGCGGGGATGATGGGAAGCGGCGGCAGGGACGGTATGATCCCGTCGGAAATTGCGGCCTCGCTTGACGGCATCACAGGATCGGGGACCTGCCGTGCTGCAAGCAGGATCGTGGCAGCCCTGGAGATGGGACGCGCCTGTGTTGGCAACGGACGCGCCGGGGCGGGTTCAACGGTCGTGACGGTCGCAGTCGGTGTCGCCGCCATCGCAACGGGGGTGACGCTCACTCCGTCCACGCCCGGCTCCGACGGCAGCAGAAACGCCAGCCGCCCCATGGTCCATAGCGCGAGGGTCGCCCCCAGAAAGCGGAGCGGCCGCCCGCTCACGGCTGGACCGAGACATCCGGAAAGACATGGCGGGTCTTGTCCCACACCACCGGGCGACCGCGCAGGACGAGCAGATAGCGCATCATCGCGCGCGGCGCGGCGGCGAGCGCCACGAAATTGCCGACGACGAAGCGTGGCACCGACCACAGCGCCTCGCGCATGCCATAGGTGCGGCCGGTAAAGACCATCCGCACGCTCAACCGCCACCACAGCAGCAGCGCATTGACGGCGAACAGGCCGCGCAAACCGGGATCGAGCGGGGGCAGTGGCGTGCCCTTGATCCCATGCAGCACGATCGCGGCTGCGTCGGCGAACAATCCCAGATAGGCGGCCGCCAGCACCAGCATGGCGAGTGGTCCGCGTCGGTCGCGCAGCCGCCACCAATGATCGCCCAGCGCCAGCGGCCGTCCCCAGCCGGTCCGGTCCCAGCCGATCAGGGCGATCCCCGTCATCCACCGTGCCTTTTGCCGGACTGCCGCGACCAGATCGGCGGGGAAGAAGGCGCGGACCGCGACGATTCCACCCGCTTCGTCCGTCACCCGCGCGAACAGCCCGTCGCCCCCCAGTTCGGCGATGCGCAGGCCCAGCTCATAATCCTCGGTCAGGCTGGTCGCGTCGAACGGATCGCCGCCGCGGCGCTCGGCGATTTCGGCCAGCATATCGGGCGCGATCGCGCAGCCGGTGCCCGCCAGCGGCATTCCCGCGCCGATCCAGGTCCGCACGATCAGCTGCTTGCGATGGCTCTCCGCGAACTCATCCGCATAGTGGCCCGATACCAGCCGCGATCCCGGCACGACCAGCGGCAATACGGGCAGTTGCACGACCGCCCGCCCCTCGATCAGCGAGTCGAGCACGGTCAGCTCGGCGGGATGCACGACATCTTCGGAGTCATGCAGGACGATCGCCTTGACCGAAAATCCCTCGACTGCTCGGTCGCGGGCCAGGGCGTGCCACAGCTTGTTGAGGCAATCCGCCTTGGTTGTCGGCCCCGCCCGATCGCCGATGACCAGCCGTACCCGATCGTCCTTCGCCGCAACGTCGGCCGCCGCCGCGATGGTCGCCGGATCATTGGGGTAAAGCCCGACATACAGGCGATAATCGTCATGCACGAAACGCCCCAGCGCGGTCGACAGCATCGCGCCGATCACCTCCGCCTCGTCCCAGGCGGGGATGAAGACGATCATCCGTCCCGGCGTGATCGCCGGAGGCAGATGGTCGAGGCGCCTTTGGCCCCGGCGGCCTGTCCGCGCCCGTCGCACCAGATAGAGAAAGTCCACCAACAGGTCGTCGACACCGCCGATCAACAGGCCTGCACCCGCGAACAGCAACAGTTCGCGCGCGGCGATGTCGATCCCCCCGATGATCCCACCCATCCGGCAATCTCCCCTTTGCCGAAGGGCAGCCTGCCTGCCAGACATGGCGGTTTCAATCGGCACCGCCGCCCATTTTGGCACATCCGCCGCGTGCCGGGTCGGCGCGGCCGACCAAATCTTTGATTTCGCCAGCGAATGCAGAGCTATGGTTGCGCGCTCTGCTGCGGTGCAACATATGGGGTGTGAAAGGATATCCCATGGCGCGGACATTTCCCCCCGGCATCGTCCATACCGCGCTTGCGGTGGGCGGCTTTGCGATCGGCACCACCGAATTCGCCGCGATGAGCCTGGAGCCCGATCTGGCGCGCGGGCTGGCCATCGATGCCCCGACGGCGGGGCACGTCATCAGCGCCTATGCGCTGGGCGTCGTCGTGGGGGCACCCTTGCTGGCGGTGCTGTCCGCCAAGCTGGCCCGCCGCACGCTGCTGATCGTCCTGATGCTGATGTTCGCGCTGGGCAACGGCTTGTCGGCGATGGCGCCCGATTATCACTGGATGCTCGCCTTTCGTTTCCTCAGCGGCTTGCCACACGGCGCCTATTTCGGGATCGCGGCGCTGGTCGCGGCCTCGCTCGTCCCCGACGACCGGCGAACGGTGGCCGTCGGACGGATCATGCTGGGACTGACGGTCGCCACGGTGATCGGCGTGCCGCTGGCGCAGGTGCTGGGGCAGTGGCTCAGCTGGCGCTGGGTGTTCGGGGTCGTCGCCGCGCTCGCGCTGCTGACCGCGACGCTGGTGGCGATCGCTGCGCCGCATGATCGGCCCGACGAAGGCGCGAGCGTCCGGCGCGAACTGGCGGCGCTGGGCCGGGGGCAGGTGTGGCTGACGCTCGCCATCGGAGCGATCGGCTTTGGCGGCATGTTCGCGGTCTATACCTATCTGGCGGCCACCCTGACCGAGGTGACGGGCGCTTCCCAGGCGACGATCCCCCTGGTTCTTGCGGTCTTCGGGCTGGGCATGACGATCGGCAATATCGTGGTGCCGCGCTTTGCCGACCGTGCCCTGATGCCGACCGCGGGGGGGCTGTTACTCTGGTCGGCGGCGATGCTGGCGCTTTACCCCTGGGCGGCGGGCAGCCTGTGGACGATCCTGCCCATCGTCTTTGCGATCGGACTGGGCGGGGCGCTGGGCACCGTGCTCCAGACGCGGCTGATGGACGTGGCGGGTGAGGGGCAGGGGCTGGCCGCCGCGCTCAACCATTCGGCCTTCAACACCGCCAATGCCATCGGCCCCTGGGCGGGCGGCCTGGCCATCGCCAATGGCCTGGGCTGGACCTCGACCGGCTATGTCGGCTGCGGCCTGGCGCTGGGCGGGTTCGCGATCTGGCTGGTCGCGGCACGGGTCTCGCGTGGCGAGATCGATATGTCGGCCGATCGGTCCCGCCGTCCGGTGGCTTTGCACTGAGATGACCGGGCGGATGATTCGGTCCGCTTCGTACACGCTGCGGACATCGCGTGATGGTTCACGCGGAGGCCTCGGCGCTCGCCGCCGCCCGTCGCCTCAGCGAAAAGCCGGGGTCTCTGGCGAGTGCCGCAGCACAGCAGCCAGAGGTCCCGGTCTTCGCCGAACTGAGGGATGCGGGGTCAGACCTTTTCGGTCAGCTCGGGCACGACGGTGAACAGGTCGCCGACCAGGCCGATATCGGCGACCTGGAAGATCGGCGCGTCCTCGTCCTTGTTGATCGCGACGATGATCTTGGAATCCTTCATCCCCGCCAGATGCTGGATCGCACCCGAGATACCGACCGCGACATAGACTTCCGGTGCGACGATCTTGCCGGTCTGCCCGACCTGATAGTCGTTGGGGGCATAGCCCGCATCGACCGCCGCGCGGCTCGCGCCGACGGCGGCACCCAGCTTGTCGGCGAGCGGGTCGATCAGCGCGTGGAACTGCTCTTCCGAACCCAGCGCGCGACCGCCCGAGACGATGATCTTGGCGCTGGTCAGCTCGGGGCGGGCATTCTCGGCCTTCTCCGCGCCGACGAAACGCGACTTGGCCGCATCGCCGGTGGAGCCGATCGTCTCGACCTCGCCCGAACCGCCCTCGGCCGCCGCCTTTTCAAAGGCGGTGGTGCGCACGGTCAGCACCAGCTTCTTATCGCTGGTCTTCACCGTCGCGATCGCGTTGCCCGCATAGATCGGCCGGGTGAAGCTGTCCGGCCCCTCGACCGACAATATGTCGCTGATCTGCATGACGTCGATCAGCGCGGCGACACGCGGCGCGATGTTCTTGCCCGTCGTCGTCGACGGCGCGAGAAACGCGTCGTGATGGCCCATCAGCTCGGCGATCAGCGGCGCGACATTCTCGGCGAGCGCATTGGCATAGGCCGCGTCGTCGGCGACATGGACCTTGCCCACGCCAGCGATCTTGGCGGCGGCCTGCGCCACGCCGTCGACGCCCTGCCCGGCGACGATCAGGTGGACCTCACCCAGCTTCGCCGCCGCCGTGACGGTCGCCAGCGCGGCATCCTTGACGGCGCCGCCGTCATGCTCGACCCAAACCAGCGTCTTCACTTGGCCACTCCCAATGCTTTCAGTTTCTCGACCAGTTCATCGACCGAGCCGACCTTGACGCCCGCCTGGCGCTTGCCGGGTTCGGCGACATGGGTGATCGTCAGCCGGGGCGCGACGTCGACGCCGTAATCGGCGGCGGTCTTGGTCGCCATCGGCTTGGACTTGGCCTTCATGATGTTGGGCAGCGACGCATAGCGCGGCTCGTTGAGGCGCAGGTCGGTGGTGACGATCGCGGGCAGGCTCAGCGCCACCGTCTCCAGGCCACCGTCGACCTCGCGGGTGACGTTGGCGGTGTCACCGTCGATTTCGACCTTGGACGCGAACGTCCCCTGCGCCCAGCCGAGCAGACCCGCCAGCATCTGGCCGGTCTGGTTGTTGTCGCCGTCGATCGCCTGCTTGCCGAGGATGACGAGACCCGGCTGTTCCTCCTCGACCACCTTGGCCAGCAGCTTGGCGACGCCGAGCGGTTCCGGTGCCTGCTCGGCGGTGATGAGGATCGCCCGGTCCGCACCCATGGCGAGCGCGGTGCGCAGCGTGTCCGCCGCCTTGGGCTCGCCGATCGAGACGACGACCACTTCCGTGGCCGCCCCCTTCTCCTTCAGCCGGATCGCCTCTTCCACCGCGATCTCGTCGAACGGGTTCATCGACATCTTCACGTTCGCCAGATCGACGCCCGTCCCGTCCGCCTTCACACGCGGCTTCACATTGTAATCCAACACCCGCTTCACGGGCACGACGATCTTCAT